>MDTG01026642.1_pt1 | contig 15588 bp, 15 predicted proteins | sample 811421 | NCBI WGS metagenome assembly MDTG01 (sample SAMN05326645, study PRJNA326480) | marine metagenome | isolation source: seawater | place: Pacific Ocean: South East | collected 2011
CTTGTATCAAACTTAATTTTAGGCAGTCCTTTTCCTTCTGGGTACCCAGCTTTCTTTAAGTAATACTTTGCTTTCTCTATATCGTATTCAAAGGGAACATTTTTACTGGCGTTGTACCCAAAGACACTTGGGGGATAGATGGTACTAGATTTTAGTGCACGATTGTTTGTGAAAAAAGAAATCATTCTGTCCCTGTTTATGGCATGTGCTATCGCAAGGCGGAGGTTTTTATTTTTTCCGAGTAAAGAGTTTCTCATATTAAATGCCAACCACCAATACGTTTGAGTTGGCGCAATCTGCATTCCTATTCCTTTATCAGATAAATTTTTTGCCAAACTTCCATCCACATCTATGGCCATTGCAAAGTTGTCTTTTGGGATAGAAAGAAAATCAATTTTATTTGCCATAAAATTTAGCCATCTTGTTTGGTCTTCTTTAATAACATTCATCGTGACTTTTTTAAGAAACGGTATTTTTCTTCCTTGATCATTAAGCAGGCTTTGCTCATGGGAGTATTTGTCACCAGCGTTAGGAAAGAACTCATTTCTGTAGCCATCAAATTTCTCTAGCACGATCTTTGAGGATTTAACCCATTGTGAAAGAAAAAATGGCCCAGTCCCAATCATCGACTCCTCTAACATATTTTTGTAATAAATTACGGACTCCATCGGGATAGGACTAGTAAAGCTCATTGCAAGAGCGTACTTAAGTTGAGGGTAAGGCCTTTTAAGTTTTATTTGTAAGGTCTGATCATCAATTGCTTTTAATCCGGAAATACTCTTGTGTTTGAATAAATCAAAATTAGACCCAACATCTTTTTTAAATTTATTAAAACCCTCAATAATGCCCTCAAAAAGCCATGAGCCTGTTGATCTAGTTGAGATGTAAGCCAGTCTTTTTATCTGAGTGATAAAATCTTCAGCAATTACAGATCGTCCCATTTTGAGTGAAAGGTCTGGATGGTATAGAACATCTTTTTTTATTTTTATTGTCACAGTTAACTGGTCATCTGAAACTTTAGGCATTCCGTCAGCCAGTAAGGGTTCGATCTCATAGGGTCTTTTTAAGTAACTATACTGATATAGCTGTTCATAAACCTGATAAACGACACGTCCAGATACCGTATCGTATGAAATTGCAGGATCAACAGAGTCAATGCTTGATGCGATTGGCATTTTAAGATGGTCTTTATCTGCGGTTGTTTCTGGCTTTTTACATGAAGTAAGACTTACTAAAAGACTTAAGATAATAAAGACTTTAAAAATTCGTGGCATAGATTGCTCTCAAATTAAGTTAAAGAGTAAAACATTAACAAAGTTTAATAGAATTTAAAATATTTCGCTAAAGGTTTGACCGATATGTTTCTTTATATCTTCATAAAGGTAGCCTTTACCCGTTAGGTGTCTTATCAAGGCTTCTTTTTGTTTTTGAATTGGCTTTTTTTCAATTGATCGAATTTTTTTTCTTATTAATTTTTTTATTTGCTCATCCTTACTCAAGCCAAGATCAGAGGATATTGTGTCAATCTCACCTGTGTAGCATTCAATTTGGTGGGACCTTAACTCATTTATGATGTTTTGGTTAGATATCCCTCTTTTAAGCAATTTGGTAATAATCATCTTTTTATATCTTTCATTGGAAAGATACCCAGATTTTTCAAGTTTAGATAAAACTGGTGGTATGAGCTCAGTGTGATCAGGTAAGCGATGTTGAAGTTTTCTTTTTAGCTCAAGTGTGGAGTACTCTCTTCTTGATAGTAGATTATATGCTTTATTAAAAATAAACCTCTCGTTATCAGAGAGGTTTATTTTTTTTAATGAAGTACTATTTTGAATTTTTTCAATTTCGCTTAAGAGGTCTTCAATCATTATTGAATCTTTTTACCCCTGGTCTTTTTAGGCTTTTCAATTATTTCACCTGTTTCTTGGTCGATCATTTCGTCAGCTGTTTCTGGAGCCTCTTTTGCTCCTTCCATAAGTCCATGCTTAACCAGAAGTTTATTTTTTATTTCCTCTACAAGTTTTGGGTTTTGCTCTAAGTATACTTTAGAGTTTTCTCTTCCTTGCCCAATTTTATCTTCTCCATATGAGAACCATGCACCTGCTTTATTGATAATTTTTTCTTCTACTGCAAGGTCGAGGAGGTCTCCAATTTTTGAAATCCCTGTACCGTACATTATATCGAATTCAACAGATCTAAATGGAGGAGCAACTTTATTTTTGACTACTTTAATTCTAGTTCTATTACCTATAATTGAGTCACCAGATTTAATTGCACCAATTTTTCTTATATCTACTCTTACTGAAGAATAAAATTTTAATGCGTTACCACCAGTTGTAGTTTCAGGGTTGCCAAACATTACGCCAATTTTCATACGAAGTTGATTGATGAAAATGACAGTACAATTTGATTTGGAAATTGAGCCTGTTAGTTTTCTTAATGCTTGTGACATAAGTCTAGCTTGAAGGCCCATGTGGCTGTCACCCATGTCACCTTCGATTTCAGCTCTTGGTGTTAAAGCTGCAACAGAGTCAATGATAAGTAAGTTCACTGCACCAGATCTAACTAGCATGTCTGCTATCTCAAGTGCCTGTTCTCCATTGTCAGGTTGCGATATTAATGTGTTTGGAATATCAACACCGAGTTTTGATGCATAATGTGTATCTAAAGCATGTTCAGCATCAACAAAAGCAACCGTACCACCCTCTTTTTGGCATTCTGCTGCTATGTGAAGTGTAAGAGTTGTTTTACCCGATGATTCTGGCCCATAAATTTCAACAATTCTTCCTTTTGGGATACCCCCCACACCGAGAGCAAGGTCTATACCAAGGCATCCTGTAGATATGGCCGGAACTTTTTCCGCGCTAATACTGTCACTGTCGAGTTTCATTATTGCGCCTTTACCAAATTGTTTTTCAATTGCTCCTAGCGCAATATCCAGTGCTTTCTTTTTGCTTTCTTGTTCTGATGCAGTTTTTTGTCCCATAAATTCTCCTTACCTGATTATTTAATTAACTTTTTCACTAACTGCAAACTAGTTTCTTTTTAGAGGTCACAAAAGCCATTGAAATCCTGTAGTCGCTCTCGCACATTTTTTGAAAAATAATTTGCGTAAGTAAAGCGTAAGTAAAAAGTGGATACTAGTCAATAGTTATTTTTTTGCTTTTAAAACTTAGGAGGCTCTTTGGCGGTGATGTTTTATTCTACACCATTGAAGACGTAACTATGGGGATTTTGGATGGTAGCTTTGGCACTGTAATTGTTAGTAAGTGATGTATGAGCTTTAAAGTACTTTCTATTTCTTTTATCTGCTGTCTCATGTGGCAGAGTTTGTCTTTGGCCATAGAGGATGACTTTTTGACTGGAGCAATGAAAAGCTTGAAAAGCGGACCTAGTTCTAAGAGATCTGAGTGTAAAGACAGAAGTAATGATAAATCAAAATTAGTCTGTAAAGTGAATCCAACTTTTATTATGGATGGGACGAAACTTAGAAAGTTTAATCTAAGGGCATCTATCCTTAATGATGCATTTCCACATATGCTAGGCTTACAGCCCGACTGGATTCTTGCTCAAGGTACAAACGATATGGGTCTTACGCATGGGTTTAGTTTCTCTTCTGCGATGAAAATAGATGGGTGGAACGTAGTTCACTTAAAGCTTGATAAAAAACTTTTCACAGGTCATGACGAGGAAAAAAATAAGCAAAACTGGGAGCGATGGCGTAGAGCTGGTATATTGCCTGAAGATGCGCCTCGCTTAAGAGAGCAATTGTACACAGAGGAAGCAACCTACCTTCTTACTTGGCGTCACTTCATGAGAGATGGTGAAATATACTTTGATATTGGCATAGGAATTCAAGACCTGAATAGAACTCAAAATGAGGGGTTTCTTAATACAGCAGAGCAGCAACGTGATTGGCATAAATCTAGAGATAAAATTCCTGTTTATAATAACCCTACTGACCGAGATCCTAATATTGCCGAAGGGATTTCTCCTATTTTAAACCTCGCAATTGGGAAGGCATTGAGCTCTACCTTTATAAAAAATAACTGGGTTCGTTGTACGGGAGATATGGATTTAAATGGGTTTGTTTCATTAAGTGGTAATAAGGGTGCTAGCCTGGCGGGTGGCAGTGGTCTGGTGAGACTTGAGGGAAGCGCGATAGGGCATTTTTTAGATCGGTATATACTATCTTTGTTTGCTCAGGGGATGGGTGAATTAATTGCACATAGTGACGGTTCTCAATTAATGTTTGAAACATCTTTTGGAGTAGACTTTATGGAGGCGGTCTCATTGGGTTACAGGCAAAGATTTTTTAATGGAAGCCTTATTAACTATCAGACCCATAATACTTTAGGGAAAGTTGATAACGGGCGTGTCGGGGAATTTTTCTTAAATATTAGCTTTGACCTTAAGTAAGTAAACCTGAAATGAAAAAAACTAATTTGTATCCAATTATGCTAAGTATACCTGCTGCGATATCGTCTAATATTACTCCAAGGCCACCCTTGATATTATTATCTAACCAGTTAACCGGAAAGGGTTTGACGGCATCAAAGAGTCTGAAGAGAAGAAATGCTAAAGCTAAATGAATTAAGTTTGCACCGTCAATAAATGGTGCCATAAGGGAAAACCCTAAAGCCTCGTCAACAACAATCCAAGAAGCGTCTCCAACACCCTGTTTTTTTTGAGCAAAGTTTATTAAGAAAACAGACCCCAAAAATGCTATAATATAGAATGGAATGACGAATACGGTAGGAACTTTTAGGTAACAAAAAAGCCAAACGAAAGGTGTGGTTACGAGAGTTCCCCAAGTTCCGGGTGCTTTAGGTAAAAACCCGGAGCCACATAGAGATAAAAAGAATATTTCTGGTTTTTTTAAACTAACCTTGTTTTCGTTATTCATTGAAATTATATTAATTTATTCGAAGTTTTTTGAATACTATAAAGTGAGTAGTGTTATGGCCGATCAAGAGTACCTTGAAAAATATAAATTTGATTGGGATATGCTAAGTGTCGTGATTAACGGGCGTTCAGCCTTTGACTCCCCTAGCTTTCTTGGAGAGGTAAGTAATAAAAAGATCGATACAAGTTTCCTCGAAGGATATGGTGCACTGAACAACGACCCCATTAAAAGGGCTGAGCTATTTGGTAACTTTCAGGAAGCCTTACAATTTATAAAAAGATATTTTTTGAAGGAGGGTAACAAAGAGTTTGGTCTCGATCTTGTTATACCAAATAGTATCTTGATGATATCTGATGTCGCTCAGCTGACAGAAATACTTCAATCAAATGAAGATGAATACGATCAGACTACAAAAAACTGGGCCGATATAGTGCTAAAGGTTGTGCATACAATTCTACACGTCGATAAAGATTTAAGGTCAAACTATTTTAAGATAATTCAAACCCAAATTTTTGATAAGTTTTATCGGTATATGAATCGAGATGCATCTAATAAACTTTTTTTGGGTGTGGGCGGCAATTGCGAGATTCCATTGATAGAATTTGATACAAAGGCGAAGAAAACTCGTGACAGTGTTATTTTGAAATTACTTCATAAGGCAGAGAATGTAGCGGAAGAACTTTTTGACAGGGTAGGTTTGCGATTCATTGCCTCAACTAAAATAGATTGCTTAAAAATAATAAATTTCCTTATTACAAACAATGTGATTGTTCCACAAAATATAAAACCAAGTCGATCAAATAATACGATGGTTGATCTGGTGAGGTTCCAAAAAAATCTTCCAAGCCTTATTGAGTTTGCACAAAAAAATAACCTTAGAGAGGATAGATTTGCTGATGCACTAGAGAGGGAGCTTGATGAAGAGCTAAAGGAGTCTAACTCAGGTAATTCTCATAGCTCTGATAGCTATAGAGCAATTCAGTTCACCTGCAGGCAGCTGGTGAGATATGAGGACCCATTCGTATCTGAATTTAAAAAACTAAAAATTTTCATAAATAAAAATCACTCAAGCGATGAAATCTCTGAGATGATTAATAAGATCGATACTTCTAATTTAACTAGAGACATTGAATTCTTTTACCCTTATGAAGTGCAGATCATGGATGAAAAAAGTTATGATAACAATCTTCAAGGTGACGCTAGCCACAAAGAGTATAAGAAGTCGCAGATAATATCTGCTAGAAATAGACTTTTTCGAAATTTTATTTAACTTATAAAAGTGCTTATTTTTTCGTTCACTGTTTCATGAAAATCTACTTGCGGAACATGAGAGCCGTCTTTAATTAAGTAGAGGGAAGCCTTTTTTATATACTTTTCAAAAATGATCTGCCCCTCAATAGGAGCAATATTATCAGCGTCGCCTCCCATTATTAGCACATCATTTTTTACCAAGTGGAGCTTTGAGGACAAATTATGGTTTTTCATTTCTTCTATTAGTTTAAAAAAAAGATCAAAGCCTAGTTCTCCAATTTTTTTTGTATAATACATGACGAACTCATCGGTCACTTGCTTGGGGTTAAAGCCTCCGTCAAGTATCATTTTTCTAATTAGTTTTACTCTGTGAAGGTTCTCCCAAAATTTCAATCCTAGTTTTTTGTTTGAACTTAGGATCTTCTTTACAGATGGAAAAATAAAGTAGCTCATATTTGTGTTAAACATATAATCCTGAGGTCTATAGGGACTTCCGGATATGAGGACTAGTTTGTCAACAAGGCTGTCAAAGGCGATTGCAATTTCTAAGGCGATGTTAACTCCCATGGAGTGCCCAATCAAGTGAGGTTTTTTTATATTTAGATAATCTAAAAGTAGCACAACATCTGTGGCAATGTTTTCAAAACTACATTCCGGTATTCCGCTGGGGTTCTTGGAACCAAAATGCTCTCTGTAGTTCAATATTAGTAATGGGTAATCTTGATTTACAAAGTGGTCAATTTGAAATTGAAAATGTCGATTGTTACAAACCAGTCCATAGAGGAGTACGATGGGATTCTTCTTGGAATGGGAATTAAAATACTTGTACTCGATAGAGGTTTGGTTTTCTAAAACAACGCTGTCATAGTTAATTTCTTCAAAGTTAAAATTCATTTTCTTCATGGCTTATTATTTCATCTTCAATTTGCAGAATTAAATCAATTCTAGATGGTTCAGTTGTGCTTAGGTCTTTTTTTATATTAGTAACTTCTTCGGATAAATTTTTAGACAAGTCAAAATCTTGTTTGAATTTACAGATTTTAATGATTGTTTCACCTACATTTATTTTATCACCGGGTGATAATACTTTGGTGCCGAAAAAACCAACCCCATTTACAGTGAATTCTCGCGCATCATAAATAATAAATAATTTATTATTTAAAATTTTAAGGGTCAAAGAACTTCCATTAAAAAACTCATCATAAATTGTTAGGAGTGAATTCCTAGTATCCCCAATTGTTATGCGGTCAAGAAGGAATTCATAGGTTCCTATAGAGTCAGTGTCGTTAGAGGCAATAATTTCAAAACTCACCATAAGATAATTATAATTTGCTGTTTCAATAATTCTTAGACTGTAAATTCTTCCACTGTGAGATCTTTTGAACAAATAATACTTTGAAAATACTGTGGGTTATCCTTTTTTATTAGCTCAATAGTAGAAATAGATTCCTCAAGCAACTCTTGGTGCTTCGCTAAGTCCGCAATCTTTCTGTGTTTTTCACCAGACTGACTTGTGCCCAGCAGGTCACCTTCACCTCTTTGAAGTAAATCTTGCTCGGCAATTTTGAATCCATCAGAGTGCTCTTCTATTACTCTTAATCTTTCCATTGATTCATTTGAAATTTCTTTCTCTATAACCATAAAGAAGAAACCAGGTTTAGATCCTCGACCAACTCTTCCTCTCAATTGGTGTAGTGATGATAAACCAAATCTCTCAGGGCCATAAACAATCATCGTTGTTGCATTTTCGACATCAATACCGACTTCAATCAAACTGGTTGAGACAAGTAAATCAATTTTTTTATTTTTAAAGTCTTTAAATATACTTTGTTTTTCTTCTGATTTTAATTTTCCATGTATGTAGGATGTTTTTACATTTGGAAAAAGTGCTTTGAACTTCAAGTAAATATTTTCGAGATTTTCAATCTCGATAGACTCAGACTCTTCAATCGCAGGAGCAACAACATATGCTTGCTCGCCCATCTCAAGCCTTGTCAATAGAAAACTCAAAAACTTATCCTTTGTATTTTTTGTTATGATTCTTGAAGGAATAGAGGATTTTCCGTTAGGCTTTTCGGATATTATGGAAATTTCTAAGTCACCAAACTTTGTTAGACTAAGAGACCTGGGAATTGGGGTTGCACTCATAATTAGAGTGTGTCCCGTTATTGATTTTTTGTTCAATGCAATTCGTTGATTAACTCCAAATTTATGTTGCTCATCAATTATTGATAAGCCAAGACGTTTGAAGTGCACACCCTCTTGGATCAGGGAATGAGTTCCTACAATTAAATCGATATCACCTGTTTCAAGTCTCTGAGTTATATTATTTTTATCACTTTTTTTAAAACTACCAAGCAGTACTTCGACTTTTAAATTATCTTTGAAATAATTTTTTGCATTATTAAATAACTGAATGGCCAAGGACTCGGTGGGCGCCATCATAGCAACTTGAAAATGATTATGTATAATTATCCGGCTAGCAGCAAGAGCGACAGCTGTTTTTCCGCAGCCGACATCACCTTGAATTAATCGCGTCATTGAGTATGGAGAGTTAAAGTCGTCTAGAATTTCGTCTAGAACTTTTTTTTGGTCGTTTGTTAGAGAAAAATTAAAGGAGGTATGAAGCTCATTTTTTTTGTCCCTAGTGGTTTCAAATTTAAAATTATGTCTGTTTTGTTCTCTTTTAAATTTTCGCCTCTCAATCATTATTTGCTCGGTGTAAAACTCCTCTTTTATAATTCTATTCAATGCATCTTCTTCATTAAGAGGTTCTGGATCCTTTTCAATGCCGTGAACTTTTTGAAAGGCTTTTGATAGCGAAATAGGTTCGTCAGGGATGTTTAAAACAGAGTAAATATTGTGCCAGGAATCTCTAGGAATTTTATTTAAAAGCTCATTAATACGATTACCGGGAACACTATTTACCGTGGGGTACTGTATAATTGAGTCACTATTATTAAGTTCCAGCTTTGGGTTGATGATTTGAACTCTGTCATTTGTTCTTTTTATAGGTCCATAGAAGTTAATTAATGTTCTTTCTTTTGACCTTAATGATTTTTCAATACTTGGATATGCGTTAAACCATTTTAATTCAATGAGCTTTGATTCGGATTCAACTATTGCAGTCACATTTGAAAGAGGAACTCTATTTCGACCCTTTGCTCTAAAGTTTCTAAATGACCTTATACTTTTAATTATTCCTGAGGATGTATAGATGTCTCCATCATTGCAGTGTTGAATTTCATCTACAATGGATCTGCTTTTCAAAGGAATTATCCACAGAAGATCTTCAATTGTTCTTATTCCAGCTTCTGTTAGTTTCTTAATATATGCGGGTTCTTTTTTAGACTTAGTCTTTCGTAGTAAATCAAAAAGAGGAGCCTGCCAATTAAAAGACATTACTCGTATTTAACCTCAAGTATCTCGTATTCAAGATCACCCTTAGGAGCTCGAACAACAATGGTGTCGCCTTCTTCTTTGCCAATCAGGGCTTTTCCAAGAGGGCTTTTATAGCTTATTTTTCCATGCCGGTTATCACTTTCCTCATGGCCAACGATTTTATATTCGATTTCTTTGTCTTTCTCTTCATCATGTAAAAGAACAGTAGCACCAAAAACAACTTTGTCTTGGCCTTGAATTTTGGAGGTGTCTATAACGTTGCAATTTGCAACAATACCTTGCAGATATGCGATCCTTCCTTCAAGGATAGATTGCTTTTCCTTCGCAGAGTGATATTCAGCATTTTCCTTTAAGTCACCAAGCTCTCTCGCCTCTTGAATTTTTACTTTAATTTCTTCTCTGTCGACTTTGATAAGTTGGTCTAGTTCGTTGTCGATTTTTTGCTTTCCCTCTAAAGTTATAGGTTCTTTAAAGTCCATTTTTAATCCTTCTTTTTAAAGAGCGCATCTGCGGCTGATATAAGCTCATCCTTTGAAGGGGCGCTGGAGCTGTCTCCTCCCCTGATTTTGAAATATGAGCAAAAGTTAGCTTTTTCTTTATCTACTATTCTTTCTGCTAGAGGCTCTCTGCATTCATTATAGCTACTTTTATCGTAAAACACACACATCCGACAACAATACAATGAGGTCTGGCAAAAACTGCATTCTTCATGTCTTAGAATTCTCTGTTCGTGTTCGATTGCAAGTGTATTATGGCATTGATAGCAAACAATTTTTGAACTGTTATTCATTAAAATCTCCATACTGCAGAAATAGTGTAATTATCTAATTTAGGGCCGAATGCATTTAGTTGGATTAATGGCCGTCCTTCCTTATTGTAGCTATTTATAGACTTTTGAAGGTTTTCTTCGTTGTAATAAAGTAAGGTCTTTTGAATTAAAAAATTAATGCCTGCAACTACTCCACTGATCAAGACAATATTGTCGCGTGTATTTTCATCACCTTGATAAAATAGACCCGTTAAAACGCCACCAGCGGCGACAGCACCAGTCATTTTGGAATACTTATTAAGCTTGAGGTTATTCTGATATCTTTCAAGGAGCTGATACGATTTTGTACCTTGTTTAAAGTACCTTTTAAGCCCTTCACCTTTCTTACCGTCTGGTGTGTCAATATATATTATTTTGTCACCGATTAGAGCGGTGCGTTGGCAGTTAGCCATGCTCACCTGATTTGAGAGGAAGAGCATTAAAGAAAAGATAAATAATGTTTGTTTTTTAAATATCATGGGATTATTTTGCACGCATGTTCTCGCGTTGTCAGTTTCTACTAAAATAAGTAAGTAAGGAAAATAATGGATCTAGTCAAAACCAGTCGTAATATAACGAAAACGATAAAAAACGTGAATCGTTCTCGAGAAATAATTGCAGTATTTGCTCGTCATGGTTTTGAAGAGTTTGTTGTTGCTACTCCTGGCAGTAAAATCCCAAAACTTGTATTTCCCAAAACTAGAAAAAGAATTCAGGAGGAACTTGAACGGGAAGGGCAATATTCATGGCAGCAGGCTTTAGGCTATAGGCTTAGGAAAGCTTTTGAAGAGTTAGGGCCGGCGTTCATTAAGTTTGGGCAATTACTTAGCAGTAGAGAGGATCTGTTTGATGAAGTCTTCATTGATGAAATGAAGAAATTAAGAGACAAAGTCAAAGGGATTCCATTTTCAAAATCAAAAGAGGTTATTGAGGAAGCTCTGGGGAAAGATGTCTCAGATTTATTTGAGTATATTGACGAAGACCCAATTGGAACAGCTTCGATCGGTGTAGTTTACTCTGGAAGGCTTCTAACCGGTGAACCTGTTGTTATAAAAGTAAGAAGACCTAATATTGAAAAAATGATTGAAGTAGATTTTTCAATTCTACTTTTTTTGGCGAGGCAAGCAGAGAGAAGCTCTAAAGAGATAAAAGGATTAGGGTTATCTCGAATAATAAAAGATTTTTCATCTTCGCTAAGTTCCGAATTAAATTTCAATACAGAGGCCTTAAATTGCAAAAGATTCAAAGAGAACCTTTCTGTACGTGATGAAGAAAATATTTTCTACGTTCCCAAGATTTACTCTGAGTTAACAAGAGAAAATGTTCTCGTTATGGAAAAGCTTGATGGCATTCCTTTTAGCGATAAAGAAAAAATTGGCCCTGTTTTGGACAGTGTTCATCAAAAACTTGAGACGGGTCTTGTTTATTTTTTAAAGTCTTTTTTACAAGATGGATTTTTTCATGCCGATCTTCATGGTGGAAACTTCTTTTATCTAAAAAATGGTAAAATAGGTATTATCGATTACGGGCTAATGGGTAGCCTTAGTCGAAGAAGCAGAAAGAATTTTATAGCGATAGTATATGCGTTACTCACTTTTAATTACGAGAACCTTGTTTATGAATTTCTTGATGTCGCAGAATACGAGAAAAGTCCGGATGTAGATGTCTTAATTTCCGATGTTAAGGAATGCCTGAGTCCTTTTGTTGGTTTGACAGTAAAGCAGACAAATTTTTCTGAAGTTTTTAAAAAGATTGTAAGTACATTGACCAGACACGAGCTTTTTCTACCAAGAGATTGGTTCATTGTTTTTAGATCACTGATGACACTTGATGGTGTTGGTAAATCACTCAATATGGATATCGACATATTCGGAATGTTGAATGCAGATATCAAAGATATTATTGGTTCAACCTATGATAAAAATGATGTTCTTGAGGAACTTGTCTGGGCAAGCAGAGATGTACTTCCTATCATTAGAATTGCGCCCAGGTATTTGAAGTGGTGGCTTAAAGATTTTTCCCGAAAAAATTATCAATTTCATATTAAAAATCATGGTTATGAAAGACATCTAAAAAAAATAAGTAGATCAATTAACTTTGGCTCTTACTCAATTTTTGCATCAATTCTAATTTTATCTGGAAGTCTTCTCGTCCCAAAAGGCGCTAAGATGGATTTTTTTGAAATCCCAAATATAAGCTTCGCATTTTGGACAATTGGTTTTTTATTATTTTATCGTGGTATTGGGCAAACGAAGTTTAAATGACTTTCAAACACAATCAGCACCATTGAAATAAATTCCGTTAATTTTTCCTAAAGCCTCCTTGTTGCTAATTTTTACAAGGGCACTAGGAATGATAGAAAAGTCTGAGTGCTTTGGTTTATGTGGGGTGATTTTAGAAAACGACTCAATTGCCTTTTTTGTTAATGGGTCGTTGGTAAACTCATGAATTATTCCATTAAAGTCCATTCCTTTATCTTTTATAAAATAAGCCTCTATAACTCCAGCAGTTGATAACCTATAGAATATATTCATTGAGGAAATTCTTTTTATATTTTTCCAGTCTGAGACTTCCCTTACCAGGGATTTCACAACCAGATCAGTATTATATAGTGACTTAACCTGGTTTAGTTGCTTTGTTGATAGTTCACATATTGGCATTGATTGAAAATTTTCGAGTTTATATGTTAAAGGATTGTTATGATGCTCGTAATAGGTGGAGCCCATTTCTTCAAAGTTAAAGCGTTTGTAAAGGTCATTGTTTTCACTCCAAAGTAAAAATAAATCCGGGTTAATCTTTTTTTGTAATGAGAATAATGTGCTGTTAAAAAATGGAGTAAACAATCCTTTTCCACGATATTCTTCTTTGATAAATATGCCTCCAAGGCATGCTGTGGTGAAGGTGTTGTTGGATATTTCAAGTTTTCTTAGAGAGCAAAAAATAGCACCAACAATTTTTTTATTAAATAAAAGAAAATGAGAGTTTACGAGGCTCTCTGATGTAAATAGAGGGAAAAAATCAATCTTTAATTTATAAGGCTCAATATACCCAAACGAAGTTTCTACCTCTGAAATTATGTAGTTTAGGTTAAAAGAATTGTTAATGTCATTGTAACAACTAAATTCGTAACCTGATGGGAAATTAATACCGCTCATTCAAAAATCATAGCATGGAATAATTTTTTTTGATTAAAATCCGATTCCTATATCGAAGGTGCATTATGCATTCCGAAAAAGGATTTTTCGGACACCAGTAATCAAGGAGGATTTTATGGGACTTCGAATTAACACAAATGTGGCATCATTAAATGCCCAACGAAATTTGTCTGGCACCAAATTGGGGATGGACAAAACACTCGAGAAACTCGCCTCAGGGCAAAGGATAAACCGTGCAGGTGATGACGCTGCAGGTTTAGCAATCTCAGAAAACTTAAAAGCACAAATTAGAGGATTATCACAAGCAGAACGAAACGCTCAAGATGGTATCTCTCTAGTTCAAATTGCTGAAGGTGCTTTGTCCGAAATTTCAAATATTTTAATTAGGCTTAGAGAGCTTGGAGTTCAAGCCGCATCAGACACTATCGGTGCAACTGAGAGAAAGTTTTTAAATGTTGAATTTGAGCAACTTCTCGCGGAGACAGATAGAATAGCCAATTCAACAGAGTTCAACCGTGTTCCTCTATTAAACGGAACAGGTGCTGTATTTGATATTCAAATTGGTACAAGAAATGACCCCATGAGCGACAGATTAACTTTTGATGCTTCAAGCGCAGACGTTAACGTTGCAGCTTTAGGTCTTAACCTCGCCTCTATTGGAGATAAGATCTCAGCTCAAAACTCTTTGGCAGCGATTGATCAATCAATCATTACCGTTTCTGGTATTAGAGCAGACTTTGGTGCTCTACAAAACAGACTACAGTCAACAATTAACAATATTGCTGTAAATGTAGAGAACCTTTCAGCTGCTAACTCAAGAATTAGAGACGCTGATATCGCGAAGGAAACAGCGGAGTTAACGAAAGGAAATATCCTCGTAACTGCTGGTACTTCAGTGTTAGCTCAAGCGAATAACTCAACAAAAATGGCATTAGGGTTAATTAACTCTACTGGAATGTCGTAAAAATAAATTCACTTATCACCTGCAAGTTAGTGAGTTCATTTTAAATTGATTTTAAGGAACTATTGCACATCTGAATAGGAGATTCAGTAAGCGAACAGGAGGTTTGATATGCTTGAAGGAGATTAATAATGGGTATGAGAATAAATACCAATGCGAGCTCGTTGGCCGCGCAGCGTTCTTTAGTCCGAAATAGAAACTCTTTAAACTCAAATTTGAGGAAACTTTCTACCGGACAAAGGATTACGAGGGCCAGTGACGATGCCGCAGGTTTAGCAATTAGTGAGAATTTTAAGTCGTATCTGCGAGCAACACGTCAGGCTCAAAGAAACGCAGGGGATAGTATATCCATGATACAAACAGCAGAAGGTGCACTAGAAGAAATTTCCAATATCATCATTAGATTGAGGGAACTCTCAGTACAAACTTCTTCTGATACAGTGGGAGACAAAGAAAGGGCTTTTTCAAATATTGAATTTACTCAATTAGTTGATGAGGTTGATCGAATCGCCAAATCATCAAACTTTAACGGGATAAGTTTATTAGATGGAAGTTCTGGTGTACTTGAGTTTCAGATTGGTCAAAAAAATAGCCCAACTCTTGATAGGCTAAAGTTTGACTTCTCACAAGCAAGTGCGACACCACTGTCTTTGGGTATGGCCGCTTTGGATATATCAACTAAACAGGGTTCCCAAAATAGCCTTGCCAACTTAGATGATGCCTTGACAAAAGTTAATGGTATCAGAGCAAAGATGGGGGCAACACAAAATAGATTGCAATCAATTATGAACAATCTAAGTATAACTGACGAAAATATTAGTGCAGCCAACTCAAGAATTAGAGATCTTGATATTGCTAAAGAAAGCGCTGATATGGCAAAAAATAATATTTTGGTTCAATCAGGAGTATCTGTCTTGAGCCAAGCAAACAATTCACCAGCAATGGCCTTAAAATTAATCAATTAAAAAATAAGATCCCTTTGAATAAAGGGATCTTATTTTTTTTTCATGATAAAATTTTACTGTGAAGAAAAAAACAGTTTTGATTTTTGGCCTTAGTTCTTTTGTTGGCTCCAATTTAGCAACTTTCTTAAAAGAAGATTTTA
>MDTG01347408.1_pt1 | contig 15588 bp, 9 predicted proteins | sample 811421 | NCBI WGS metagenome assembly MDTG01 (sample SAMN05326645, study PRJNA326480) | marine metagenome | isolation source: seawater | place: Pacific Ocean: South East | collected 2011
CGAGGATCTGAAACGCCAGGCTCGACGCGGGGATGTCCCTGCCGTCGGGCCCGTTTTTGTCGAGGCCCTGCCTGGCGAGCACGAGAAACTTGTACAGCTCGTTGCGCTGCTCGGTGTTCTCAATCTGCCCCTCCTTGAGGAATTTGTGCATGTCATCCCTCTCGCCCTTCGTGTCGTAGACAAACGGCACGATCGGCACCAGCGCGGCCATCAGGCTGGCGAGTTGGTTGTGCGCGTCCTTGCGCATTGCCTCGTTTTTCTTTTCAAAAGCCGCGATTAGTCCGCGGCGGATGCCGTTGACAGCGTCGGGCGAGTACAGAGCCGCGGGCGCCAAGCCGAGCTCTTCTCGCGGAGGGTCGCCCTCCTTGCCGACGGAGGACCACAGCAGCGCCAGCCCATTTGCGAGGTAGCTCGCGTCGTCGCCCCCAAGAATGAAGCGGCCATCGATGACCTTCCCCGCCGCGCACCGGTCCTTGCTGCCGTCGGTCGTCCAAGCGCTGAGGGTCTGGTGCACGAGACGCTTGCGACTCCCAACGCCGTTGTTGTCGAGCGCAAGCCCCGTTTCAATCTCGGACAGCGTGCGATCGACAAAGCTTTCGTACAGCTTAGCCTCGGAATCGGGCATGGCGATGTTATGGCAAAAAATACACGCGCACCTTCACTCTTTTCCTTTACCGACACGAAGTGCAGTTATGACACGCAGGCGCAAACGCCACCACGCCTACAGCCCAAGCCGCGCGAACACGTAGCTGACCACCGAGGCGTCGACCGACTCGGGCGCGGACTCACTCATCCGTTTTTTGCGCCGCAAAGCATCGAGCATTGCTCTTGAACCTTCGCGCCGCTTGGCCTGCACCAACGCATCAAGCGCATCTCTCGAGTTTTGGGGAATGGCTGGCCCGGAGACGCTTGCGCGTCGTGGAGCAGAAACGCTCGGGCGGAGCACCGACGTGCTCTCGGGAGCGGAATTGGCCCGCCGCGGGCCCAGAGCGCCCGCGCCGTCGTCTTCGCTGACGTTGCCGCCGTCAAGAAAGTCGTAGCCCCCGCCCCCCTCCTCGCCGTCCTCGTCGTCGCCCTCGTCGTCCTCGTCGTCGTCATCGTCGTCCTCGTCGTCGTCGTCGTCGTCGTCGTCGTCCTCGCCGTCGGAGGTGTCGTCGTCGTGTAAAACACGCGGGGGGCCTCGCGGAGGGAAAAGCATGCGCCGATGAAATTGGTTGCTCAAGCCCTCGTTGTACAACCAGACCTGGAAGTTGTGGTAGTGATTGTACGCGCGCGCGTCGTTGCCGTGGTCAACGCCCCACACGTCTTTAAGATCGAGAAGCGCCTGCTGGTCCATCACTTGTGCAAGCGTTTGTTGATGATCCCAGGTCTGTGGAAGGTCCAGGATTTTCTCCGTAATGTCCAGCATCGTTTTGATGTACGTGTTGGTTGCCTCAATCTGCGCTTTCTCGTCGTCCTTCATCTTGCGATGATCTCGGGTGCGCTTCCTTGCGTTGTACGCATCCTCAACAAGTTTCTTTAACCGATCGAGCTCCTTGTCAATATCCTGGTAGAAGCGCTGAGCGCGGAAGTGCTTGTAGTACTCCTCGTAGTAATCGCGCAACACCTGTAGGCGATTCTCCAATTCGACCTTCCAGCTGCTGTCGTCGACGGCGCCGTGCCTGCGCAAAAATGCTTCCCGCACCCTTTTCTTGTGAAACCCGTGGTAGTCGAGCAGCGTAAGCGACAGAATGGCAGCCGCCCATGCGCCGCCGATAGCTATCGCCGCGTCACCCATAACAAGCGCGACGCCGGCGTTGACGACTCCAAAGAAGTCCAAGAAGCCCCTTCCAAGTGTCGTGGCCCACTGGTGATTCCACGTGCTCAGATACTTTCGGGTAGAGCGGACCAGCGCAAACCTTGTTGGGCCCAGGGCAACGTCGTGCTGCTGCTGCGTCTCGGTTTGTTTCCAGAGCCCCAAATAGTAAGAGACGAGGCCCATGAAGCTGCTGGTCCGAACCGGCATCCGCTGCAGCTGCGTCTCCAGTTCGAAGTAGTTTCTCAGCGGCCCGAGTACCGCGCGCACCATCTTGCTTACGGCGCTGGTCACTGTACTCGTCGCAGCTCCCATGGTATCGCGCACGATGATAGGCACAAAGGTGTCCGTCGCCTGCAGCAATGCTGCCAGCATTCCCGGGATGCCGACGGATTTGTACATCATAAGAATGGCGTTGGCAAGAATCGTCACCGTCCCCGCGCGCGCAACGTTGCCTAACCAGGTCATGCCACGAAGGCGCAGAAACTGCGACCGGAGTTGCTCAAAAGTCGGTAGTTGGCCAAACTCCGGCAACTCCTGCCGATATCTGTACGCGCCAGCTTTCTCCTCCTCGTCGGCACCCGTGCTGGCCAGCAGCTCGGCCCGAGCAAAGACCGCGAGGGTGGTCGACGGTTCCGGGGGCGCAGATTTTGACCTTGACATCCGAAAAAACAGCTTGGGAGAGTCGTCCTCCGTGACCGACCGGTCTCGCTTCATCAGGGTGAGTGGGCTCTCGCGGGAGTTTGCGCCTGCGGAGCGCGCCGACTGTTCGGCGTCCTCTTTGAGCTCAATCGATTGTGCAAGCATGAACGCCTCCGAAATAACGGCGTTGTGCGCGTCCGGGTCAAGCAGTTGCAGGTAGTTTTGGGCCGAGGTGAGCCCAGTGTACACCTTCTCATAGAAGCTTGCATCTCCCCTGATTACGTCACCGTAGACGCCGATACTCCTGAAGAAGATGATCTGCGCTTTTACCGCGTTGAGCAGTTTGACGGCCTCGTAAGGCTCGGGGGTGCCGTCGAACTTGCTCCTGTGCTTTGTGCGGTCGCACGCCTCCGCAAACGCCGTCAGTGCTTGTAACTCATCCGGGAGTGGAATGTCGTTGTAATATACCAAAGGGTCCTCACAAACTGTCCACGTCATCACAACGCGCCGCTCTTTGCTCTATCTACCACACAGCCTACCACGTCTGGCTTATCAAAAGGCACGCCTCGCTCAGTCGTACCGCGGCGGACCGCGCAAATCGCAACGATGCGTCGTTGGGTTTGTCCGCCGTGATGCCCACGGGGGTTGCCGACACCAAGCGTAGCTCAACGCGGATGTTTGCCGACGAGACCAGCGCGGATAGCATGGCCATACCGACGCCAACCGAGCCCAGCAACAGCCGCAGCGATCGTTTTGTCGACTCGTTTGCTCTGTCAAAGTCGACTTGCGCGGCAGCTAGACGCGCCTGCGCGTCGCGCTGCCGAATCTCGTAGCGCGCGTACGTGGCGTCGTGTGCTTCCGCCACTCTCCTTGCAACCGCCAGTTCGGATGCAATGCGTTGCCACTCCGGTTTGTCTTTGACGTCCTGTAAAAGTCCTGCAGGTCCTGGGTCTACGGCGGCGTCGTGGGCGGCCTCGATGGAGCGCAGCTTGGCGGCTAGGTTCTCTCTTTCCATCGTTGCGCCCGTCTTTTGCATCTCCGCCTTCTTCAGATCCTGCGTGCACTTCTCGAGGTCGCGACGCGCTGCGTCCACTCCCTCCCGTGGTCGCTTGATGTACCACGACTCGCGGTAGTTCTCGTGCGAGGGCAATTCCAGCTCAATGCCGATTGTCTCCATGGAATTCATGCCCTTGGCACTGGCCAGCGCGGCCACGACGCACTGCACAACGCGCTCGGCGTTCCAAGCAAGCGAGGCAACCTCGTGCGCCATCTCCAGGGAGTCGCGGTTGCATTGGTGCGCGTTGGCCAGGTTCTTGCTGCGTTCGTTTGGGTCGCCATTTCCGCTCGCGCGAATCCCGCTTGAGCGCGACCGACTCGCCGAAAAGCGCGCCCCTATGTAACCATCGGTGGTCATGGGGAGCACCTGAACGACGTTGGGGTGCACGGAGTTGGTCTCCTGGCCTTCTGCTCCGAGCGGAGGCGTGCAACGCAGTACCGGGGTTAGCAGCACGCACAGCTCACGCCCAGGCACGAATGCGGGCGTATTGGTGGTTTGCAGTGCGCGTGCGATTGACTCAAACGCGTCGCGCAGGTGCACTCCCATCACGGGAACGCTGCCAAACATCGGGGCCGGGCACGGCGGCAGGGTGGGCGCCGGCCGCGCGTCGCCAAACCCAAACGGCACGTAGAACTCGTAGCCGGTGCCCTTGGCCACCGCCAGCTCGTTCGTCGGGTCGTCGATGTTGAGCGCGCTGAGGCTGTCGACCACCTCGAGTGGATCGTGGTCCATGCGCAGGCTGGCCATGCGGTGCCGCATGGCCGCGAGCATCTCCTCAACCGATTGCCTAGGAGGATCGTGCCACGGTGTATACGGATCGCTGCGCACGAGCGCGAGCGCCTCGTCGTGCTGCTCGTCGCTGATCAACCGCGATGAGGCGTACGCGGCCACGACGGCGCGTCGCGCGGCCACATCGTCGTCCATGAGCTGCCTCGCGCGCTCAAACGCGGCAACGCCCTCGGAGCGCGCGCCGAAGAGCGACGCCAGCGGCTCGTGCGGCAGGCGGACCGGCACGCTGCGCTCGAACGCCGCGGCCGCGCGCACCACCGCCGCGGCCGACCGGCGCACGATGGGCGTCATGACGGAACGCACCTCAAAGTCGTCGCGCGCAAACAGCAGTTTGCCGACCAGAAGCGCCGCGTCGCGGCCCGCGAGGGTCGCGCGGAACGCGACGTCAGATACCTCGGGCGCAATCTCGTATTCGTCGTCGGCACCCGACTCGACTTGCGGCAGCACCGTGAACAGCTCAAGGAGCAGGGTGCCCAGCGCGCGCAGGCGTGCCGCGGCGCGGCGCGACGCCTGCTCGAGCATCTGCATTTGCGGACGCCGCACGTCGTTGCTCTTGTGCAGCGCGACGAGCTCGTCGGCCCACAGGTCGCCAAAGACCTGGCACGCGAGCAGGTCCTCGTTTGTGTGCTTCAGCCCGAGCGCCTCGAGAACAGACGGGTCGCACCTCTGTTGCGCGCGCTTCACCACGAAGCGAATGCGTCGAAGCGACTTTTCCATGAGGCGCGAGACGGCCCCTGCAAAGTGTATGTCGACGGGCGTTGCAATGGCAAGCGTCGAGCAGAGCGGCGCGCCCGCGGGTTCCGTTGCCTTGGCAAAGTCCGGCCCGTCTCGGCACACGCAATCGAGCGCCACGCGCGTCGCCGCGCGGGCCTCCCACTGCGGAGCAAAGCGACGCAGGTAGGCAGCGCCACTCGTCATTGCGGCCTGCAGCGACTGTCCCGCATCGTCGTACTCGCTGAACTCGCGGACGACGGTGCTGAGCGACACGACCTCCACAAACTCTGTGGAGAGCTTCTGTCCGGCGCGAAACAAGTAGGTAAAGTTGGTGCGACCGACGCGTTGCGGCAGCCTCCGCGTGCAAACGCGCGTGTCGTTCGAGAGCGGCTGCCCTTTGGACAGAATTGCGGTTTCTATCCTTCGCCGCAGCCGCATTCCATCACCTGCTTCCTCCAGAAAGCACTCCTCAAACTGGCGTAGCGCCATGGCGGCGTTGCGCAAGTCCAACTCGTCGGGCGCGTTGAGATCCTTGGTGGCCTTGCCCGTTGCTTTGAGTAGCGCGTTGAACCAGTTCTTCTCGCTGAAATACCCCCTGAGGCTCTCCTTCTCCAGGACGCCTTGGAAATAGTTGCGAATGGCATTGAATGGGCGCACGGCGATCGATTGCAACGCCGCGTTCAACGCTCCCGAAGCGCTTCCGTCGGCGGGCCCAAGCGTCGTGCGCAACTGCTCCACTGCCTTGGTGACGCGTTTGAGATCGTCGAGCGTCCCCGCCGCGGCGTTGCTCAAATAGATCGCGTCGTCGCGTTTGCATTGCAGCTCGTGGCGGCTCGTGTCGGCCATGCACTCAAACTCGTCCTGCACGTCGATCGTAACGTGCAGCCGCGTGCCTAAGGCGTGCCCCATGAGCAACTCGTCGGATTGGAAATTGTCCTCCCTTGTCCTGCTCGTGGCACCCTTTGAGGTCTCGCCGTATGCCATCCAATCCCACAACATCCACTCGTTTCTTCCGAAGGTTTGCTTGGTGTAGTGCTTAACCACGGCCTGCGCGCTCGTCCCCGTGGGCCCCGACCCGCTCAAGGCCGCAGCAATCACCTCAAGCGTGCGGGCGAACTCCTTGAGCGTAAATCTTACCACTTTGGGTTTTGAGTCCACCGAGTCGCCAAAGTAGTTCGCCGGGATGTTCGCGATGAACTTGCCAATCTCTCTGTATTGGGCCGTCGTGGCGTCCTTGGCTGCCAGAGCAAGCTTGTCCGCCCTGAAGGGGTTGACGTTCAAAAGGACGGCTTCGTTGGCGTCAATGGCGTTTGAGTTGGCAACCAGGATGGTTCCAATGGCACTGGCGGCTACCTGCAAGGCGGGGGTGGCTCCGGGGCCCAGGTATGCGTCGAGGTAGTGCGACAAGAACGCCATAAATACCATTGTAGCTCCGGCCTCCACAGCAATAGCATCCAGCGGAGCATCCGGTATGAAGGCCCTGCCGACTTCTTGCGCGGTGATGTCGGCAAAAATTGCTTTCAGTTTCTTAAAGCGTCGCTTTTCGAGCTTCTGTCGCCTCGCAATGTTGATGTAGATGCTCACCCTGGGCTGGGGATGGTACGGCACCGGGTAGGGCACCGCAACGGCGCGGCACCGCGCGTCCGACACGCGGTGCGGAGACAGGCTGGTCTCGGAAATTAGCTGCCACGACGCGCTCGCCTCAAGGCCAAGAAAACTTTGCCACACGCGCACTTTCACGTCACGGATCGAGCGCTGCCCGTCCTCAGCCGCGCATGCAACAACGACGGGAGAGAGCACGCGCGTGCGGGCCTCCGCGTCCTCGTGCAGCCCGTTGTGCCAGTAGAGGTCGTGCACGCGCACCGTTTCGCCGTCTCGCTTCTCCTCCTCGCCCTCGGACAGGTGGCCGTCGAGGAGTACCTCGACCTTGCCGCGCCGCTTGCGCAGCTGCACGACGAGAAAGGGCGCGGTCTCGCGGTACGCGGAGGCGTCGGCGGCGGTGGGTGCTCGGAGCCGCGCGTACTCGGCCGCGGCCTCCTCGAGCGTGAGCGCGGTCGACCGGTCCGAGCCCTCCTCCTCGTAGAGCGAAGTGGTGGCGATGGGCTCGCACAGCGCGTTCGGCTCGGCCATGGCGCCCTATATCTACAGGGCGGGCGCCGTCGCCTTATGTGCCCCCATGCCTCGAGGCAAGATAACCACCGCGCGCGCCGCCGTTGGAAAGGGGGAAAGGCGCGCGCGCCATGGAGCCCCGGCCGTCGGAGCGCTTCCTGTCGCTGACTCAGCAACGCGAGCAAGCGATCCTGCGCGCAACGTTGCTGGAACGCGCAGAGCTGCGCGAGAAGCAGCTCCGGGACAGAGCGGCCATCCGCGCGCGGATGGCGGCGGCGGCCAACGGTGTCCAGCCCGGCGCCACGGACCTTGTGCAGGCGGCCGTGACCGATCCCAACGTGAACCCCCAAAACTTCAGCTCGTGGGTGCGCAGCAAGCTGCCGTCCTTGAGTGTCGAGACGAAGGAGATGCTTGTGCACGCCTTGGGCATTCTCTTCCTCGCCGCCTTCAACGCCGCTGCGCAGAACATGATCTCGCGCGACGAAGCACAGGCGGAGGCGGAGGCGAGGAATCGAGAACGGTTGGGTGACATTTTTGGCGAGGTGCCGGGCATGCGTGGCCTGCTGGGTGGCGAGAACGTGCTTGCCCCATGCTGCAACGACGACGACAGCGTCGTCGACGCTGTTTTTGCCAAGGCGGAGCGCAAAACGGGCGGCCGCTCCAGCCGCTGAGCGACGGGCCAGAGGGGCTAAATCAGATTGTAAAGATGGCGCATACTGTATTTATCAAGCGCGTTGTAGTCCAGATTGCAAGAACAATAACAATGAGCTGTGCGTACGTCTAATATAATAGACTTTTAATGTCTTTGCCACCTCTCGCGGATTTGCGCCTTGATGATATCACCGCTGGAAACAACGATGCGGAAGCTGGGGCGTCAGACGCTTACAATTACGACTCGGACGTGGAGCACGAGTACGAACGGCTCGACCAGCGTGCGCACCGCAAGTTCCCCAAGCTGATGCCGGCACCAGAGGTGACGAAGCTCACCGGGATGCCGCGCGAGGTGGTCGGGCTGATCGTGGAGCAGGCCGCGATGGCCGCGCGCCCCGCGGGGGGCATCGTGTCGGAGGAGACGGCCACCGCCGCGCTCGGCATGTGCCAGTGGATGAGGAGCTTTTGCCGCGCGGCCAAGGTGCAGGAGCTGCCGTGCGACGACGACTGGTTCCGGCTGGCGCTCGGGGCGTTCTCCGACTTTGTGCCCAAAGATAACACTCTGCCTATGGGCTGCGGCTTCCGGACGTGGAAGGACCTCTTTTGGGAGCTGTGCAAAGCCTTGCACCCCGTCGGTGACTACCCCATCGCCGCCTCGTTTGAAGCGCGCGATTTTCTGTTATACGCCAATGGGCAGCAGCACACCCTCACCTGGATGTGGAATTTTGGAACGGGCGCGTCGCAGCGCCAGCTGGATACGCTCCTTCGCGCGCTCATCCAGACCAAAGTGCAACAGTGGCCCAGCATCGTCACAAAAAGAAAATCCGACGATAAGTACCTGCAAGAACGCGCCGCAGTCCAGGCACAGCTGCGGCAGATCCAAAATGCGCTGGACCAGATCGCGACCACCCCACCGGCGAACGCGCCCTACGGCTTAGAAAAGTCGGACTGGATGGCCTTCGTAACCATGCTGCTCATGCGCGGCGCCAATCCGCACGGGTGGGAGCACTGGAACGACCTGGACGTGCAGCTGTACGTTGCGATAATGCAAGACATGACCAACGAGGTTCCGTGGGACGACGCTGGGGAGGGGCGCGTTCGTCAGCTTTTGAAAGACGGTGCCAATCCGAGCTACGGTGGACTAACAGTAAGTGCGGCCGGGTACGATGCACCGCCCATCTTTACAGGCTCGCGCGCCTACCCGCACGTGCTGGTGCTGGCCGTTCGCGCCTCTAACTTTTTCCTGCTCAAGACGCTGCTCGACGCGGGCGCCACCGTCGGGCCCTTAGCGGACATCTTTGAGCTGCTGAAGGCGCTTGCTGTGTATACGTTGAGGCCCGAGTGGTCGAGCAACGAACGCTTCCCCCTAAACGTCATCACGACCCACCGGCTGCTCTTCCAGCTACTGATTCCCAAGCTCATTAAAATTGAAGATGCCACACTCAAATTAAACATGATCAACATCATCACGAGCACGTACAACATGACCGCGGTGGACGAAGAGCCTGTTGGCCCTGCCTGGGTGCACGAGACGTGGCTGACAATGATGCAGTGGGTCGATCCCGATTTCTGGCAAGGCTGAACGCGCAGGCGCGGCTGATAACGCGTGCACGACGGCGCGTTTGTAAGTAGAGGCCAATGCTCACGCTCGTGACGGTGGCGCTGCTCGGCTTTGCGCTACCCCTCGACCCGTGGCGCGCGGAACCGCCGCTGCCACGCAAACCCTTGCAACGCTTGAAGCGCGTGCACCGCTCACCCTTTACCGAACACGAACGGGAGACGCGTGTCTTGTGTAACCTTAGCAAGTCGGAGCACGAGCCGTGCATTTTTTTTTAAAAACTTGCTAGTTGTGCCTACTCTTTTGTGAATGGTTGCCCGCGGTGCCCTCAAAGAGCCGTGGCGCTTGTTTGGGACGGCACGCGCTTTGTGACCGAGGGGGGGTCAGATACCGGCGAATCGGACAGCGAGCAACCACTGACCGAATCTCAACAGGTGGTGGCCATCCTAGATCTGAAGAGCGATCAGCCGCCACCGCTGCCGATCGACTCAAAGCACGCACTCTCGACCGCCACGGCGGTGCTGCATTACGTCACTCGTCTCTCCAGCGACAAGCGCACACACGCGCACCAGTTGGCGCTTCGCACGTCACTCGAACCGTTTGCCACGGTGAGGGACTGGATCAGGAAGCAATATTTCAGCGGGCGCAAGGAGGCGACGATCAAAGCAGCCTTGTGCTGGGCGCTGAACCCGAACCGCACGCAACCGTGGATTTGCAAGAAAGCAGCCGTGCGCCCGAGCCAGGCGACCGTCGCCAAGGGCTTGGCGCTGCACTTGCGCATGCACCCATTCACGCGATCCGAGGTGCAGCACGAGTTCAGCGCCTACCAGAACTGGATCGTGGAACGTGACAGGCGCGTTGGCACGCTGGTCCCGCGACGCAATGGCCGCACCCTCGATGCCGCCGTGGCGCTGGTAGAGCTCCAAAGAAACGCGTGATTCCAATTTACATTTGGTGCCTTGATTTGTTTTGCGCGCACTCGACACGTGAACCGTGAGCTCATAAAGGGTTTGCAGCAATCAAAGCTCCGCGCGAGATTGTTTAATGTATTAAACGTGTGGTGTCCCCGATTTCCTATCAGCAGATTCATCCAACCGGATGACGACGCGGTCAGGGAAACCGATCGGCAAGCTCCTCCTCGTGGTACGCACTGGCCGCCGCACGAAGCCTCTCAACCGAGCGACACTTCTTGAAACGCGCGAGCAGCGCCTTGCACGTGGCGTCGGCAGGGGCCGTGGCGCGAGGGAGAGTCACACGCTTGCTCTCGCCGCGCAGTTTAATGCACCGCGCTGCAATGCACGCCACAAAGCGCGCGTAGATCCGGCCCTGCGGGTAGCCGTCGATCACAACCACCTGCGCGCGCTCATCTTGCAGCAGGTCGGCGATCTCCTCGCTCACGTTGATCAAAGCGCACAGCTCTTCGAGGCCCAGAGTGGGCGGCGGCTCCTTGGGCTCGCCCTTCTTGGGCCTGGGCGGTGGGCGCAAATCGAGGGCAGCTCCACGTGCCTCGCAGCCCACGATGACCTGATCGGCGCCGCACGAGTGGTTGTGCCTCCAGCTGAGCGTCACCAGGAAGACGCGTGCCCCTGGGTGCTGTTCGCGCGCCGCCTCAATCACGCTGGCCACCGTCGACGTGCCCGCGACGCGCACGCGCGGGACACCCTTGGGCGCCGGCGCTTCCTTGCCAACGCAGGCAGCGCTTTGGCAACCGGGTGCCATTGCGTGCTGCTCGGCCACGATGCCGCGTGAAGCGGTGGGCGCGATGAACGCGTCGAGCGTTGACTGAGGCATTTGCCTAGCGAGCGTGCGTTAAAAGCACGGGGCAACCCACAAGTCGCAAGCACGCCCCGTCACCGAAAATAAGAAACGTCGTCGCTAGGCAGTGACGTGGAAAAGGCACATGGTTGCGACGACGTACAATAGGGTTGTCCTTTTTTGCATGACCGATATTGAGCGCATGCTTGCAGAGAAGACGCCACACTCTATTTTTGTTCCCGAACTGGTGCTGGCCGCGCTGCTCCCTGAAGGCTTTCCACCGTGGAAGCGATGCGTGCAAGTGGAGAGTCTGCAGTGGTTGCTAAGCGCCACGGAGCAATTCTTTGAGCACCAACCGTGTGCTGGATGCATAGTGAGCGCCGACAATCACCTGTTGCACGATCGAGAAATCGGAGATTCGCGACAACTCACGCGATGGGCAAGCACCTTGGTGCGCGCGCGAATGTGCGACGCTCAATCGCGCGAAACGCTCTTCTGGGAGGTTGCTACCACGGTATTGCACAACGTGGCCTTTCGAGGCGCGGACGACTGCATGGAGGGATTTTTGACGGCACTGCGCAAAGAGTGCGAATTGATGCTAGAAACGTTGAAGCTCGACGCAACATGGTTTAAGCACGAGTGTGTGAAGGCCATCAACGCGTTTGAAAACGACAAACTGCCCCTAGGAGCGCGCTCCGTGTCGGCGCGCGTGATAGGAAGACACAAGATACTCTTTGGGGGCATGGTGTACGCTTGCGCGTTCGCGCTCGCCTTCGTGCGATTGGTGTGGATGGACCGCAAGACGCTTATGCTCATGCGGCTGGGCGTAGTGCCCAGTTTTCGGGGAGCAATGCCTCGCGCGCCGCTTTGATTAGCGCGCGCGTCTTGAGCACCTCCGCCGAGGGTGTGTCGTCGACGTCCGCCTCGACCGCGAGCACGTTGTCGACGCTCGAATTGGTTGCGCGGACGCCCAGCCACATTCGCGCGAGCTGCAGCGGTCGCGTCGGGCGATCCGCGTGCCAGTACGCGGTGACGCGGTGCGGGTCAACAACAACTGCTATTGTGTGGGTGGCAAAAAGCTCGCGTGCCTCCTCGCGCGTCAACGCGCGCGGCGACGCCTCAACTGCGCGCCACGTATTCACAGACATGATCGCGCCACCAATCTCCGCCTTGAGCACAAGAAGGCCACCAAGTGTTCTGTGCGACAGGTACAGCAACTCGTCCTTGAAGGTGAGCGGGCTCTGGCCATCTCTGTTGCGCGCAAAGCGATGCCATTTGAGTGCGGCCTGCAGCGTTTGCTGGGCGCGGTCGCCAAAAAAACCCTCGACAAACGCGCTCAGGACATTCACCACGCCGTCCGACGTCTGCGCGATGCGCTTGCTGCGGGGCGGGTTTTGGTTCGGCCCTAACGGAGCCCACAAATCTTTTTCAAACTCGAGCGTGCTCATTGCGCGCCGGCGGCAAATGCGAGTGAGGAGCGTGGGAGCGCAAGAGTCGCAAACTGCAATCAAGGCTTGGGCGCAACTGGAAGTGCTAGAAGCAACAACCAACCTTGCAAGTTGTGTCCGTGTGTAACTGCACGAGCAACTTGCGGCCCGAGTCGTGAGTGCGATCGGTATCTTAGAAGGTGGAGAGCAACGCGTTTGATTGTGGTGGGGGTGGCCATGCCGGGCGACGCCACTGTTCTTGAGCCGGTCGAGGAAAGCGACGTGCTGCCGACGAAGGACTGCGCCGGCGTCCCCATCGGGTCTTGGTGCGTATTCGACCAGAGGTCAGTGCCTTTTGATGCCGCAGTGTGCTACCGCGATCTAGTCTTGTCAAGTGCGGAGGTTACGCACAGCTTAAGCTCGACCGACGCGCACTTGAAAAGGTGCATGCAAGCTTTTTTACGTAACCGACGCGTGTGGAAGCTGCCCGTTCGCCTTAATCTGAACGATTGGCCTTCGCCTATGCCGTATGTGAAGAACATGAGCGATGGCAAGTGCTACCCGTCTGTTGACTCGGCGGCCTTGACGCACAAGCGCTGTGCCATCGAGCAAATTTGTCTCATTGAACTTGGCGGCGCGCTGGTGTGGATGGACCAGTTTTTTCACCCGCTCAGCAGCTGGACCAAGTACGTGCAGGCGCTCAGCGCGCGCAATCGGTTTCTCGAGCGTAGCCAGACGCGCCCACGATGGACCAGCGCCTACCGGCGCGCCGTTGCGCAGATCCGCGCCTGCGCGGACGCGGCGCGTTCAAACGACCCCGCGACGTTCTGCGCCAATATGGGTGTCTTCTGCGAGAGGGTGTTTGCGAAAGAGCCGAGCAGCAGCGACCTGACCCTTGTTAATGGCTTGTCGTACACATTTGCCGAAATGCTGCATGCTCGGGTGCTTCTTGACTTGCGGCTTTCGCACGGCAAGGACGACGAGGGCGTCGATCGGGAAGTCGGTCAGGCGACGCTGCAGCAGCACGTGGATTTACTGATTCCGTGGTTTTACATCATCAACGAGTTGTCGTACAAGGCGGACGCGGTCGCGGTTTTAGTTGTCGACGCGCTGTGCAACAGCATTGCCCGTAGTGCGTGTGCTGACGTCGCGGACCTTGTCTTCGAGATGGCCGGCAACTTGGGTTCGCGCAAGTTGGAGAACATTGCGTTCACGGACACGACGGCGCCGATGTTTTGCGGCGAGTATTGGTCGCGCAAGCCGACGCGAGTTGATGTGCGACTGGAAGCTGTGTCGCGGTTCATGAACTACGCCACGCCACGCGCGCGATTTCCCGACACGCCTTACGCAAAGAGCCTGGTACACACTGTCAACATGTTTACCATCTTTCTGAAGCTTTACAACATTGACACACTGAACTCGCTTGGCTTTGACATCTGCCAGTCCTGGATCGACGACAAGAGCGAATGTTTTCAAAATGGGCACTGGAACTTGAACCACCCTCGCAAGCTGCTGAAAAGCAGCATCGACGCTTCGCACTTTTTTGATTGGAACGCGCAAACGCTCGTGTTTGCGGCTTGCGCCATGCTCAAGTACGCTCGCTCAAGGCGCGCGGTTGTGTATGCCATTCGCGAGGAGGCCACAGAGGACCTTTCCAAGTGCGGCTCGGCGCGCCTGCACAGCGCAGAGATCTACGCCAATCTTGATCAAGCCGAGTTGATGCTTGAGTTCTTGCTCTCACTTCCAGACGTCCTGTTCTTTAGGGAGTGGGGTCCAGGCTATGAGGAGATGCGCGGCGAGGTGAGCGTCTACCTGCGCGAAATTAAAAACGTGCGCGAGCACTGGCATACCGAAGACTCTAAGTACAGCAAGGCTTTTGCGACAAAGAAACGCGAGCAGCGTAAGGCGATTGCGACACTTGTGCACAACTGCGCCAAGCGCGCGTGCAACAATGTGCTCCTCCGCGCGCAAATCAGCGACGCGCAGGAGAAGCTTTCTGAGATGCTCGAGGAGAATGCGCGCACCGTCGCGGCAATGGAGGCCAGCTCGGGTCGCTTGAAGGCGGCTGCGTGCATTGCGCAAATTCTCTCGCGTGCGCCGCGCTTTGCGAAGCGCAGGGCCGACGCTGTTGCTAGGGCCGAGTGTGACAGGGCGCGCACTGCAAAGGAAGCGGAGGAGAGCAGGAAGCGGCACGAGGCGCGCGCGCGCAGCCTTGCGATTGCCATCGCGTACAACCGCGCGGCAGTCAAGCGCCGCGAAGAGGCGCTTGCGAAGCGCGCAAAGGTGGAGCAGCGCGCGCTTTTACAAGAACGCAGGGAGGCCAGCAAGGCGCGCAGCCAGGCTTACAAGGCCGAGGTGGCGCAGCGCAACGCGCGCATCCGTGAGGAGGCTGAGGCGGCGGAGCGCGCGCGCTTGGAGCGCGAGGCCAAGGCAAAGGCAACGCGCGCCGTTGAGGAGGCTCGCGCTGCTGAGGAGCAGCGCCGCCGCGATGCGGATGCGAAGCTTGCCGCGGAGGTGCAGGAGAGGGAGAAGGCCGCGGTGCTTGCGGCCGAGGCCGATCGCGCGCGTCAGAAAGAGAAGGCGGCGGCCGAGGCGGCGCGCGCCGCCTCGACGGCGGTTGAGGCCGAAAAGGAGGACGCAGATGTGCGCCACAGCCGTTCCCGCCGTTGCCGCCTGCTGCGCAAGGCCGCCAACTTCCTGCGCGCCAAGGCAATCAAACTGTGGCGCGCGCGCGTCGAGGCCACCAAAAAGGTTGAAGCGCGCCGCGTGACGCAGGAGCACTGCAACGCTATTTTCATGGGGCGGAAGAACTACAAGAAGATGAACCCGCAGCGCCGTTTGGCGTATCGCTTGCGCGCGGAGCGCGGCGAGCTGCTACACGACGAGGATCACTGCTCGCCGTCGTGGACCAGCTCGCCCGTTCCCGACGAGGGCGTGCCGCCGCTTGCGTCACCGACCGCATCCAACAAAACGCTCTCGCCACTGCCGTTGCCGTCGCCGCCGCAACCTGAGGCCCCGGATTCGCCGCCGCCGCCCGCGGCCCCGCCCCCGCCGCCCGCGGCCCCGCCCCCGCCCCCGCCTCCGCCGCCGC
>MDTG01086776.1_pt1 | contig 15587 bp, 20 predicted proteins | sample 811421 | NCBI WGS metagenome assembly MDTG01 (sample SAMN05326645, study PRJNA326480) | marine metagenome | isolation source: seawater | place: Pacific Ocean: South East | collected 2011
GTGATGCTATCAGGATCTTCGGTAATGAGATTGATGTCTCCGTCACTAGCGTGTTCTGCGTCGCTTTGTATGTGCAAATCTACGTGATTAAACCGCTTTCTTTCTACAGAACCAAAGGTGTAACCCCGGGTGCGCACTTGCGCGTCAATAGGGTAAATTGTCGCCGCATTTTTGCCTGACGTTTCATAGATTGAATCGTCTGCTCTTCCGGTTTGAGAAATCTTTACGACCCCGCCTTGTGTCGTCACGGCATAGACCTCGTTAATCTTGCCAGACTTAGCAGGAATAAGATCTAGGATTGTGAACGACGACGACGCATACGAGTCGATGCTTTCCCAAGCATTGTTTAAAAACGAATAGACCCAGATCTCATTTGGTTCTGTAGACTCACCAATTGGAACTGCAATGTAGTAGCGATTATCTGAGTAGCACGCGACCGCTTTGTCCATGTGGTCTCGGTTTACACGTTTGAACTCGGTGTCGATTGCTTCGGAGAGAGGCACCTCTGTGCCTCTAAGGTTTAACGCATCTTGGAAGGTAAGACCCATTACCCCATCGTCAGAAAGAAATAAGAACGCTCCGGCGTGGTAGATAATTGATTTGCGAGAGATGCATCCGAGTTCGTTAGTCAAAACGTGCGAGGACACATCCAGCAACGACCCTGAAACTCCAAGTAACCGGTGAATGCTGTTGCGATTAAACACAACTAGTGAGTCGTCGCCAAATGGGTGCATTCCTACGACGTGATCTGCTGATCCTGCATTAAGTCGAAACTGATTAAGAACTGGATCAAAAGTTTGATTGTCAAAAATGTCAGAAGCGATGATTTCATCGCGGATTTCGGGTGACCGAGCAGAGGGCGACGCAGCAGAATCGTGCGTGTAAGGCACAAACACTCGTTGTCCTGCCAAAACGCCAAAACCTGCTGCCGGGGCGTTAATAAAACCGCCACCAAGGCTCACATTTTTACGCACTACAACTGTGCTGCTTCCGGCGCTTTCGACGTCTGCGTAAAAGTCAAAATTGTTGTCTGTCAGTCGCGTAACTCGAAAGCTTCTACCTACTGTCAGACCAGACGATCCTGCATCAACAACGACCACGCGGTCGCCTGTTACAAGCCCATGAGCGCTGCCCATTGTAAAGCTGACCTTGCCGTCCGTTGCTACTGTAACTGAATCTGAAAGCTCAATTGGTTGCGTCTTTGTGCCGGTAGCAACTTTTGTGAAAGCCGGTGTGCCTCCAAATCCGGTAGACCCGTCTTGCGGGTCAAAAATTAACGTGTTTTTGCCCTCACGTCTAAGCATGAGCTTGCCAAACTCAGTCTGCAAATGAGCAGAGGCATTGACTGTTACTCCTGCCGGATAAGCAATGTCCGTAGACGCTAAAGTCGAAAGCTTAATCGAAACCGCTTTTTCGTTGTAGGCTATGACAATTGATTCGTCGTTTGACAACGTAGGATCCGAAAACCTACAGGCTCCGTGGACGCTTGTAATGCCGCCGGACAACTTAATTGCACCTACTACTCCACCTGTCCATGAACCACTCACCCCGGAAACCGTAACGTCAAACGTGCTCGAGCTTACATAGGTTGCTGCCCGGTTACCATTCAAGGTGCCTGTGCCGCCGGTAAAGCTGGCTAAGTTAACCATGCCGCCGGTTGCCGGAATACCGTGAGCAATAGGATAACTCCCACTGTTTTTAGTCGTGATGCGAATGGTTCCGCTGCCTTGGTCTGCACCAGTGCAATGCGCTCCTGTGGTGTCGATTAGGACTAGCGCAGATGTCCCGGTGGTCTCCTTAAGGAAGGGTATAACTGCTGTCGTTGTAAGCGCACCAGAAACGCTACGTGCGCCCTCACGCACTTTTGCCGCGCCGCTTTCGTCAAACCTTACGTTGCGAGCTATAGAAACCTGCCCGGGCTCAAGCTGGGATGGGCGCAGTCGGGAAACCAACCCCCTAAATTGAGTGTCACCGTCTTGGAGAACCGTGCTCTCAAGTGGTGAGCGAAGAAGCTTTTGTAAGTCCGACCGCATTCATTTTAGCGATTATACGCAACAACCTCACCCGAGGCTAAAGTGACGGAATCAAATCTTCCGTAAAGAGTCTGACCTGCGCTGATTGTTATGTCCGCATCAAAGTCTGTAATGTTTGAAACGCTTGTGCTTGATATTACTGCGGCAGCGTCACCTACCGCCATAATTGACATGAAATCCCCAGTGTGCGCACTGGTGTCATTAATAAAGATTCCGCCATTGCCAGCAGTTAGCGAGTAAGCTGTAGCTCCTTGTCCCATAATTGTATTCTAGTTGTAGCTGTCGCACCTAGCTTCCGCCTCGCATCTTGCGCTTAGGACGGGGCCCAGGGATTCTTACTCCTGCTTTTTTTGCGCCTCCTTTTTTCTTTGCGGGGCGACCAACTTTATTTCCGTATGTTCCTTTTCCTTGTGGCATTTTACCTTGCTTGGTTGCTTGCGTGCGTGCGCACGCGGTTGTTTACAAATTGGTGAGCACGGTTCCGGTCAATCCGGTCCAGCTCGCGTTGTAGTGCGGCATAAGCCTTGGCCTCCATAGCCGCACTTTTTTCACTAAATCCGTCTGCTTGCAGCATGTCTGCTACGGTGCCTAGAGCACAAAACTCATGCCATTCGCGGGGCAAGGTGGTCGTATCCGTTCCGAGGTCCCCGTAAGTCTCAGTGAGCCTTCGCTTGTAGGTTAAATAGACTACAGGAAACGAAACCTTTGCATCCTCGAGATCCGTGCTGTTAGCGGTAATTGAGAAGGCGTGTGCGACGACCGCTAAGTGAGCTTCTGGCGAAGTGTCTGCTTGCGTTACATTAGTAAGAGTAAACGTGTCGTTGCAGGAGGCGTTTGCAGTTGTTGAATCGGTGACAACCCCTTCCACCTTTACGGTTCCACCAACGATTGCATCAGTCTTGTTGGTTAAAGTCAAAAGAGCTGATCCAAAACCGGACGCCCAAGTCAAAGGCACTTGGCTTGCTCCATACACAATCTTGTAGCCCGGTAGTTCAACACCGTCTTTGCCCATAAAGACTTCGTATTCCTTAACGCTATTTACTGCGTAGGGATTGGCGTCGTGCGCCCGCAACACCGTATCAATATCGCCCCCTTTAATGCTGGTGACATCTGTTGTGGAAGACGTAGTGCCAACAAACGGAACGAACAACCGCGTAGGGTCTGCATCGTTAACGATTCTTTCCTCCGTAACTAAAAATTGATCCCACAGATCGCTTTCTCGATATGCGGTGTGCGCCCGGGAGTTAATTAACACCCGCGCCCTAGTTTTTTCCAAAGTGATTAGATCCGCCCCCAACAACGCTTCCACTAAAGAAAGCGTCTCTGAATATGTTATCGTCTGGCTCACTACTTGTTACTCCGCAAGTGCGGGTTACGCTTCAGGTAGTCCTGCATGAACTCTTTATCCTGCCAGCACCCCCGAAATTTTGGGTTTGCCGCAAAAGCCATGAACTCATCCATCGGGATGCTAGCCATGTGTTGCATGGTGCGTTGTTTGCGAAAACGAACGTCTTCTTTATTTGCTCGAGCTTGAGCAGACGCTTGTTGGTTGATTGCTCGCTCTCGAGCTTCGAGCAACCTGGCTCCGGTTCGGATCTCCCGCTCCAGTGCCCGAGTAGTTTGTTCAATTAATTCCATTTAAGGAAGGGTGCCCCGCCCGCCGCAGGTACTAAACGGTGGACGGGGCTATGGTTGGACGAACCAAATCTATCCTCTTTCGTTCACATCAATGATTTTAAGGTAAAAGTGAATTTCACCTTGAGTCAGTTCGTTGACGGAATACGCCGTGCCAGACGCATCTGGCGTAAACAGGTAGTCGACAGTGTCGTCTCCGGTTGGGTAGTGCTGACCTCCAGCGGCAATGTATGCCCCGGTGCCAAACCCTGTCGGAGGGTCCGTGTTGTCGAGGTGGATTTGCGAGGACGCAAGTAACCCATCGGGATCACCACCGTCTCCTACCGCGACAGTCAAGTCAGACCCACCACCTGAATCATCAAATGGGGTAATTAACCGATATGCGATGCCGACAATGGCCTCACCCTGCTTAACTGCATGAGTAAGGGTATGAGTAGCAGAATCCGATACGGTTCCTGCATTGGCCACCGAGAAATCGTCAAACGTGACGATGAATTTATGGGTAAACCCATCTGCTCTATTCTGCGTGTTTGCAGTTGCGATATATTTGCTCATTTCTGTTTTCCTTTCTAATTCTAAGATTAAGCAAGACTGAACGATCCGTGAGCCTGTGGGTGGAACATCTCGAGCGTCGACCACATCTGGCAATAACCCCGGCGACCTGCTCCGCCATCCTCTAGCTCCGAAGTGGAGAGTGGGATAAGAGTTGCGAGCCCGACGTAGTCAAAGTTAACCACCTGCGCGGTGTCCAAGTTTGTTGCGTCTGGACTGCACTGAGGATTACCGGATACGATGTTAATGGTGCCGAAGTCTGAATTATAGACGTCAACTGCGAGGCTAATCTCACGACCGGTTCCCGGCACGTTGTAACGACGCATGTCATTGGCACTTCCACCTGTGCGCATGAAGTTTGCTACCGAAAGTCGGACGTTTGAGTCCGCAATCATGGTCACATTGTTCAATTTGCCGCTGACATTGTAGCAACTGGCAAGCATTGCATTGAGGTTAGTCTCTGTGATTGCAGCAGTAATAGTTTGTGCTGCTGCTGGTGCGTATTTGCTTGGAATGTCACTACCCGGTGAGGTGGAGACATATTTGCTAAAGCCGCGCATCAGAGCCTTAGCAGCACCGCTACCGGTCACCTTGTCATTTGCAGAAAGCGCTGCTTTCTCTTGGTCGCGCTTAATTTCGCGAATCGCCTTAACAGACGCATTAGCGTAATTAGCCTGAACGCTTGATACTGCGTCCTGCACTACGGAGGTTCCGAAACTTCTGCGGAAGCCTTGAACCGTGTTTCCGATGCGGACCTGATCAATGAACTTATCATCGAAAGATGAAACGTCGCTTGATTCCAGAACACCATCAGCGACTGGGTCTGCCAATTTGTCTATGACCCACTCATGGTTAGTGCTAGTCGCTTTGTTTTTAGCGGCAAGACTCGTAAAAGGGGTTTCCTCTGGAGCCAAGATTGTGACGAGGTCATGGAGATCCTCGAAATTACCCACCGCTCCACCTCCTTGGGGAGCAGAAGGGTTGTCGTAAGATGCTGTAAAAGCCATTTTTTTTAAGAATAAGAGTTAAACTTGATGTTTGAATATTTCGGTGAGAACTCTGTAGTCCCCGGTTTTTTCAAACTGACTTTGGAGTGCCTTTAGCTCTTTGGCAGGCTTGCTAGCGACCTTTGCAGGAGCAGCGTTGCTACCGTTTGGAGAAGCAGGAGGTTTCAGGCGCAGCGGTTTTTGTTGCTGCTGTGGTGCCCGGGCAGTTGTTGCCGATTCACCTTTCTGCTTCTGAGCCTCAGACCTTGCGATTGAGTCCGCCGCATGTGCAATGACGAGAGGAATCTCAGGCATGTCGTTTTTCAGCGCACTGAGAGCAGGGTTGTTAAGCACCTGCTCATACCGTTGCCGAATTGGACTGTCGTCATCCTTCATCCAAGCAAACTGTTCTCCCGCCGCAGTTTCGTACTGGGCACGGGTGGCGATTACTTGCTCCTTCTGCTGAAGTTGCTCGTAACGTGCCGGGAGGTGTTGCTCTTTTGCGCGACGTGCGGCTCTCACCATTTTTCGCACCTGACTCTTTGTGTAATCCTGTCCGTCTTCTTGATAAACAACCGTGTCACGGTGTTCGTCTTCGTAGTCTTCCAAGACCTCTTCAAAGTGCTCGATCAGTCCGTTGACCTCCGTGTATTTTTCACGAAGCCCTTCAGTCGAATCGATCTCTGAAAAAGGGTTAGTTTCAGGGGCGGGAGTTTCCTCGAGAGGATTCTCTTTGGTGCTCAACTGTGCGATTTTGCCCTCAAGCTCTTTTCGTTCACGTATAAGTTGCGCAATGCGTTCAGCACCACGCGAATTCATTTGCTCTGCTAGTTGCTCGAGTTGCGCCTCGCTTAGTTGGTCAAGGTCCGCAGTCTGTTCTGTTGAAGGTTCTGCCGGAATTTCTTCCTGCTCCTCTTCAACCGGGTCCGAAAACATTTCGGCGAGTTGATCGCTATGGATCACGTCGTCGGAAGTTTCCGTATGTAGCGTGGTGTCTTCTGTTCCGGCATCCACGACTGCCGTTTCGTTCTCTGTTGTCTCCATCCTCTTTACGCCTAGACGTCTGCGTGCTTTAATACTACGCGGGGTTGTCCGACCTATTCAGGACGCAAGAGAGCGACGAGATCATCAAGAGCTTCGATGCGTCCAACTAGCTTCCACAAATCAGAATCTTTTTGAGCAGAACTCATTGCGGCAAATGCCGCTTCGCGTCGCTCTATTAATTCTTTGCACAGTGGGCGGGCGTACAGAGTTTGCTTTAGGTAAGCGACCGTATCCTCAAAGGAGGGATCCTTGTCTTCTGGTGTATTCACGATTGTTGGATTCCTTCTGCCGGTTCAGTACCTAGCCTTCCTATTTCCGCATTACGCTGCTGCGTAAGCTGGAACTGATACTGCTCAAAATATTTAGTAAGCCGCGCAGAGAACGCTTCGTCCTCTTGCATCCGTTGGGCAACGTCGGGAACTTGCGAGTAGTTTTGCCCTATCTGCATCGCGATTTCTGCCCCCTGGGGGCGTGCGCCCACTTCGACTCCGGCGTAAATCATGGCTAAATCCTCTGCCACGTCCCGTGCCATTTTTGCTGCTCCTGCTTCTTGCGGTTGAATAATGGAATCCGCTAGCACCGGGTCAATGGCGGCAGCAGCAACTTCGATTAGGCTTTCGACGTCAATTTTTCCGGTGCGGTCATACTGCACCAACTGCAACATCTGCCCTAACTTTGCTTCGACCGCTTCTGGGTCTTGCGCCATTTGCGCGTCAAAGTGAATTGCAACGTCAAGATCTGCATTAGGATCTCCCTTGTCGAATTGTTGCGGCTCAGGCACCCCGGACACCCGGAAAAGCATTTCATCAGGCCCATAGCGCAAATAGCTGCGGTATGCTTCGCGGATTACGTCGCGAACGTGCATAAGGAACTTGTTTACGTAGAAAGCACGCTTTGTTTGCGCATCTGGATCTTCGGCAGGATTACTAAGCCCAACCATTCTGTCCGCTTGTTGCAAAAGGGTGTTTTCAACCTCAATACTTCCCGCGTCTCCGGGCGGCGGGTCCATAAATGAATACTCCCCCGGTCTTCTTTCGGTAACGTGCCCGCCCGGACGGAATTCTGGTTTTGGTCGCCCTACAGGTCCTCGAGAAGGAGGAAGAGTCGCTATGCTTGCCCGGTCAATACGGGAATCCCGCTCTGCTTTAACCTGCCACTGCACACCGCGCAGAAGGTCTGCCATGCTGTGAGTATCGTAAAGACGCTTAGAATCATTGTGCAAACGGCACACGACAAACGGCAAGTCGTCTACTCCGTTGAGCAGCTCGTATTTTGCGTGCAAGTTTTGCGGGTGATGGCGAGCGCTCCACACCGTGCAGTAGATGCCTTCCGCATTCTCGTCAGAAATAAGACGCTGATAGGTGTAGATTATTTCAACCAGTCCGTTGTCGTGCTCGACAGGCGCCGCTGCCGGTTGTCCGAAACTTGTGCTGTCAAATTCTCGAGTATTCTCTCCTCGAGCTTTTTTAATAACCTCGTCAGCAAAATCCTGGGACCATCCTTCAGTGTTGACCTTAGAAATGACCTCTTGCGGCGACATCAAGACGCGACGATGAACGATGTTACTTTTTTGAACGTCTACGCAGCTTGGTGGAAAAAAGACGTCTGTGTCGACCGATAGAGTTTGCACGATAGGTCGATCAATTGCCTTAATTGAGATAGGCAGCTCTGCTTGACCGGTTTTGCGCAATTGTCGCAACGCTTTGCGTGCTTTTCGTTTTGTAAGTTTTGGGAACGTGCTCTGAAGAAACTCGATCACAAGATCGTCATTATTTTCGTCCATCAATAACTCGGCAAAATCTGGATTCATCGATGCTATTTGCTCGATATCCATAGCCTGCAACCTGCTTACTTCCCGCTGCTCATACCCGATGTAGGTAACAGCAAGGCCTTTCTCAAATAGGTTGTTTGCCGCCAGTTCCATTTCCTCTCGGAATCGTGGGACATATGAATCGCGCATCCATTTCAGGAAGGAGCTAACAACTCTAGCTCTTGCCGAATCCCCTATCTCGACCGGGTAAGCACGAATGTGCGCACGCTCGAGGGCAAACATGCACATGGAAACAAACGCATTAATGCGCTCCCCAATGACCATCGCTTCTGAATCAGAACTTCCCTCCCACGGAACTACGTCTGCTCCTTTTTTGCGCAGATCCTTTTGCTTGCCGCTCCAACTATTGCGCCGGGAATCGTAATTATCCCGGCATTGATCGATAAAAGTTTCCAGTTCAGAAACGGTCTCTTGGTAGTGCTGGTTTAGGCCCGCTACGTCGGGACCACCTGCTTCGTAAACCTGCGCATCATTGCTCACCCCCATACCTTACCGTGTCCAGTCCCTACTTTGGGGCAAAAGAAACCCCCGGGGGTTGCCCGGGGGTATTCACAAGGTTATTAGCGGTTTACAATTTGAACCTTCATTAGCTTGTCAAAGACAAAACTTTCGACACAGGTCCTTGTTCTAGCCACAAATTCACCTGTGACGATAAGTGAATGGTAGCTTGTGCCGTAGGGGTTGAGTTTTGTGATAGTTACATGAGACTGCGCGTTAGGGTTATCGAAGTCTTCACGGTGGATCACGTCCCCGACCTCGAGGTCACGAACCAGTTTTTTGGTGTATGTTGTTTTCTTCATAGCGGGACCATTATACTAAACGGCATTTCTGTTAGATGCCGACTCGACCCGATTTGGGGGCGTTGCAAAAATCCCGCACTGCTATGGCAGCGCAAAAAAAAATGGAAAAAGTGCTTTTTGCGTTTTTCTAACAAATTGCCAAAATGTTCACTTCGCCCTTATGGCGTTAATGTTCACTTTAAAAAGAGGCAGTTGTTTTTTTCCTCCTTCTGGGCGCAAAACTCCATCCATCTCCCGCGCAACGGTCATTTCGACCCAAGTGCCACCTATTGGTTTAGGCGGGCGACCCATCTGACTGTGCCATGAAGAGTTTGCTGGGTCATATTCTTGCTTGTAAGTGGCACTGCACAAATGAGTCTGCTCATCTAGGTAAACCCTGCCTCGACTTGTTAGTCGCTCTCTTGGCATTGTAAGGATCCATTCTTCATGGATATGCCCTGTAATTATTAGTTGAGCATCAGGCAAATAAACAGCACGCCTGTTAGTTTGTATAATTCCACGGGTCACCGGTCCTCCCCCGGCGTATCCATGATGATAAAAAACCGGCACCGTTACAAATTGGGTTTTTGTAATGTGAATCTTGACGATGATCCACCCTCCAATCCCGCCAGTGACCACGGATGACCCTGCTGCGCGAAGTCGTTCACCAACTCGCTCAATTACGTCTGTTTCAAGGTGTCGCAAAATTGAAAGCTCATGGTTACCTCGCCCCATGAACGCAATGTTGGGAGCCGCAAACTCGCAAAAGTCTGCATACCCCTCGACAATCTTATCAATGTAGTTGGGTGCGTCATGTTCCGGGCGAATATCGTTTCTTGCGCGGCGCGGGTCGTAGCGTCCCTGCATCAAGCATAGTTGGTCGCCTCCTTTAATAATTGGCGCACCTTCATCAACCGCCTGCTGCATATGCTTTTTGATAAGATCTTGATCGCTATGCGGATTATCCCAGTGCTCATCAAACTGCAAAAGCATCCGCACCGGCTTCCCCACGCCTACCGGTTCTTTAAAAGTTAGCACCGGCACTTTGTTTCGCCGGTTGATTGTAAAAGACGGTTTGGAGGACATGTATCATTTCAGTATTAAGATTTTTGCAGACGTCGCTGCACACGTTCCCACTGGTCGAAAAACAACGACTCAAGGGCTCTAATTACTGATTCGTCCAACTGGTCAAATCCCTTAGCGAAACTCAGACCGCTAAGGTCAAAACAGGCGTGCAGCAACTCATGCCGCAACGTCTCAACAAGGTCTTTACCTCGGAGACCGCTATCTAGCGTGATAAGCTTTTTCTCACAGTGCCAGGATCCATAAGGATCACCGTCAAGGTCTTGGACAACTACCTTTATGGTATGCCCTGCCATGCGAACTGTTTTTGGAAGCGTCACTAAATTTAGTCATCGTTTGCATCCTCCTCAGTTATTCGTTTGCGGGCGTTGTTGAACACCTTGTATGCCCAACGAGAATCTCTTCCCGTGCGCAGACCAATATCTTCAAAACTTGATCCTTCGATTGTCCCCAGCACCGCGTGCCTGACGTGCATGTAACAGTAATCCCACGAAAGGAACCGGTCCGCATGATCAAGGACAAAGTTTTTCGTGACGGTAGCTTCTGTTTCCATCTTCATCTTCAATCACCTGCACTCGAAATGGTTTTCCTTCTCCAAGGTGCTGTTTAATCTTCTCGGTCACAAACACGGCTCCTTTCACCCACTCACCTGTGGGTAATTCTATGCCTGCCATGACGATTTTGGGGTTGGTCGCAAACTTAATAACTTTGGCGCGACAGAATCTCGGAACCATCAATGGTAGAACTTCCGCCGCAGCATAATGGACTTTCAGTTTAGCAATCCCTGTCGGACGAATCATTATTCGTGGGCGTCCGCCCTTTCGCTCCACGTAATACCAGTCATCAGTTGCAAGGTGCCGTTCGCGCAGCTTTTTCATGGTTGCCCCGGAAATATTCATTAGGTCGCACGCTTCTTTTTGAGGCATATCGTGCTCTGTTACTGTTTCGCTCATTTTATCGAGGTGCTCCGTAGCTGGGCATTGCGTTTTGTTGGTATTGCTGCTGCAAAAGTGATTGCTCGTCCATGTGGTAGATGCCTGTCGTGGCGCCGTAGCGAAGGCAATCGATTGGGTCCTTATTTGGGTCACGTAAGCCTGCCTCAAGAGTGTATTCACCAAGCGAGTGGATGACGTTTTCGCACTCTGTCGAAACGTAAAAATGCGGGCGGTTTGCAGCATCTATCGGCATTGACCGGTCGTATGCCATAAGGTTGTTGAGCGCTTGAATGCCCTGCTCAATTTCCGTGCCTTGCGCCCCTTTAACGATGAGCGACGCATGAGTAATAAAGTCCAAATCGTCTAAGTTACTTTGGATGGATTCTACGCCGCCTCGAGCACTTGGCGTTTGAATCTGAGACATACGGGGGTCGATGATGCGCTCGTAAATGGTTTCTCCTTTTTCCGTTGTGTCCGTCGTGATTCTGCCGTCCTCATGCTCGGTGACCTGCCCGCCCTCGAGCGTGTAAAACAGTTTCACAAAGTCTCGAATTCCAAGCCCACGACCCCGCGCCCCGGGTCCGGGTCTCCACTTGCCTTCTCTGTGCTCTACCCACGCCTCATCCGCTGGAAACTCACGATATACAAACCACGTCCCGTCTGCCGTGACTGACACCCAAGTACAAAACCAGTTTTTTGCGCCACCGGGATCGCATAGAAAATATCGGGTTACATTTTCCTGCGGAATTTGCTCAGGAGAAACCACGTTAACCTCCCGTGAGAACAACGGAAACACGGTGGCAGATGACCTAACCGGTATGCCATAAGCTCGAGTAAGAATGTTGTCGCGGGAACTGTTAGCCAAATCCTGGCGGATGCGCTCGTAGCCCCCGAATGGATTTTCAACGGAGTGAAAATAGACGACGTGCGCGTCTCTGTTCTTGCTTCGCTGCACAAAAGGCACCAACTCATTGTCGAGAAGCTCCGCAGGTTTTTCCTCAAGCGTTTCCGCTTGGTGCAAATATTCACGGATGAAATTTGTGTATCCAGTCAGCGGGGTATAGGTGAGAAGCATTTTTGAATTTCGCGTCGCTAATCGGAAGCGCAACGTGTCCACAAGCTCCGGTCCTAAAAGATACTCGTCTAGCCACACGCCCCAGTTCACAAAGCTCTCTTCAAAGCTGCCAAGCTCGGCGCCCTCTAGGATAGATTGATCCTGCTGGAACTGCGTGTAATGCTTAAAGACAATTTGACTGTCGTTGGGAAAGATCAGACTGGAGCCTGCAAACCCGGTCGCACGCTTGTAACTAATGTAATGCGATTTTGACCGACTCGTTTTGCGATACTCAGGGGGCAACCATTCGTAGACAGTCTTCTGCACCTGCCGGATTGAGACCTCTGCATTCTGTGAAAACGCAAAAATTAAACTGCCCGGGTTTTCTGTCGCCGCTTTGATAATACTACGCGCACCGTAGACCGTTTTCCCGCTACGGTTTCCTCCAAGCACAATTAACTCGTTAGTGGCGCCTTCCCCGCTGACCAAACTGTCTGCGGTATCCCAATGAGGCATTGAAAACCCGCAATTTAAGGGGTCATCGGCGGCATTGCGAATCGCTGAATGAAACTGCTGGTGCAACGTCAGCACCTTTTGGGGGTCCATTTTTGCCAACTGCGCAGCAGTCGGAGGCTTTAACACTGGGTGTTCCTGCCACTTAATCATTCAGGTCGTAGAGCATGACAAAACCGTCATCTTTAGATGCTAAAGGCAGAATGTTGTATGCAATCCAATCGTATGCCTCCTCTCGCGACATTCCGTCTTTAATTAAGCAGTCGACTAACTTTTGGTAACTATAGACTAACACTCCCGGGTCCGTGTAACCCATGATTGCATCACTAAGACCTGTCAGAATAACTGCATCTTTTGTTAGCTGCTCTTGCTGTAGGTAACTGATAACACTCATAGCTCATTTACCTTTTCAGGGGGCGTTGACAGCAATAGAGCCGGGTCTCTAAGCAGATCCTGGCTCATTACAAAGTTAAGATATTCCTTCGGGTAACGGATCGGTTCTGTCGCAAATAATTCTTTGGCAGTTGTCCAACCTACAAACGTAAACGTCGGCATCTTGCCGGTCATCAATACGTAGATGTCGCAGGAGCTGTTTTTTTTGTTGGCGCCTACCAGAAGGCTAGTCTTGTCCCACCCAAAAGTTTTAACGTCGACAGTAGCGTCTCCAATCCGCGTGTCTTCGACGTTGTGCGTGTCCATAAGATCAATTTCGCAAGAATAAGGCGCTACGTGCTCGGTAATACGCGCAAATGCAACCTCGCCAGCAAATCCGCTAATGTGAATGTCGACGTCTGAACGCTTACTGACCTTAAGATCCTTACTCTGCCAACGAATGTTGGAATTGTTTCTGCGCGTTCCTACCTTTGTCGCTAAATCGACGTCTTTTCCGTCCAACGTAATCTGATAATTCATCGCAACTGGATCACAATCTGGTGCTCTTCGGTCGCTTTGCCTAAATGCCACCGCAATTTGTCGACGGTGCCCGCAATCCGCACAGTCTGCATCTCGCCGTCGACCTTCTGGTCATACGAAGCGTCCACTTCTTCGCCTATTTGTGGGTGCTTGCTAGGAAGGTAAACCTTGCGAGCCTCTGATCCGTCCGGGGTGACAAACTCAACCGTCATTTGATTGGTCTTCTATCTCCTTAGCCACCCTATCTAACTTATCCTCCGCAAATTTACCCCGCATCCGCCGTGATTTGTTTGCGTTTATCTCCATCTGCTCCCGATAAGAGATTCTGCGCTCGCCCCTGCTCTCGAGGAATCGGTCACACGCTGCCTTAATCTGGTCTGTCATTAATGATTGCCCGCTGCCTTTGCTCATCAGTTTACTTCGTTCATTACTTGTTTCTCGATTGCTTCAAACTCGTGTCCTTCAAAAGCCTCGTAGCAGCGCCAGAACAACCACTTCAACCGATCCTCCCGGTTAGTCTCCTGCCTCATCCCGTCCTCATCTACCACCTGGCGCATGCCCACACCTCCACGCTTGATCTCAATCACCAACTGCTCGTCATTCATACGTCTATTACCTCCTGCTTCGCTGCCTCAATTGCCGCCCGCGCATCTTCCAACGTCACCTTGTGCTCATGGGTAATGACCGTAGAAACCCCATCCAACGCCTGCTTCTTGTCAAAAGTGATCCCAAATCCCATCGCAAGGTCCTTTACCGTAGTCTTCGCTCGCACCTCGTCGTCGTGCAGCACGTCCTCGAGCTTCTTCTCTAGCGCATCTGCCGCTTTTAAAGACAACCGAGTAGCCTGAACCGCCCGGGAATGCTTTGTCGACGCAATCACTTCCGCATGGTCCTGCTGTAAACGCTGCAAACTCTGAGAATTAACCTTAGTCTGCTCAATTATTGTCCGGTGAGGCACCCCACGGCACAGCAGAGCTATTATTGTGCCCGCCCGCTCAGGATCACGGTTCTCTAAACGCTGCCCCTTAGCCCGCCCAACCCCGTTCGCCGCAATAAACGCCACAGAATCAGCAATCTCCTCAGAAAGCCGCAACTCCTCATCTCCTGTAGGCGCTATTTCCATCTCTTCGCTAGCGATAAGCAGGGCGGACCCGTTGCCAAGGCCCGCCCCGCTCTCCACACTATGAACGCAAGCATTACCTTGCTGTCTCCGTTCCATAAAACCTGCTGCTAAGAACGACTACAAAGGCAATCCTCAACATGGTTGTGCCCCCCAATACGCCAGTCAGCAATAGCTAATTACTAGAGAGGTAGTAGATGTCATAGCTTGGTATAGTTATGTAAGTAAATGTCTAAGAATGTATATGCAGTTTCTTAAGCACACGCTCTAGCACACGCTTAAGCATACGCTCTAGCACACGCTTGAGCACACGCTACCGGGAATCACGGAAATATCTCCCTTGATCAAAATCAGGAGCGCTACTGTGACCCTGCCGATACTTCTCCGCTACAGAGGTGTGCCAGAATAACTGGTAAACAGTAAACGCCCCCTCAATCACAAACGACGAAAGGATAATAGTCAGCACCACAACTACCAGCGTCTCCATTAATGTTCCCCCTCGATCGATCCCACTAGGATATCAAACGATGACTCCACGCCCTTTGCCGGATTTTTTCTAAACTAGGTGGACCGGTTCGGGAGCTGTTAGATCCTGTTAGACCAACCCCCTCCCCCCCTATGTATATGCCCATAACTTCCGACAATACCTATAATGCGTAGTCCAAGTCGTAACTCACTAGGCTCCAGGGTTTTACGTGTGTTTCGCAGTGAATCAGTGAGTCGTAACATACTGAGTGTCAACGGTTAGAATTTGTGCTGTTTTGTAATGAAATGCCTTATTGAGAACCAAAGCAGTCAAAACACAAGATGTAGCGTGCCTGTTGCGTCGTCCCGGGAGCAGTGCAGTGAGTTGTTTGCGCCAGTGACAAACCCTGAAACCGTTCCCCACAGCAATCCCCTTCTAAGGGCTCTGAGCGGTAGGCTTCTGTCTTGCATGGAATCATACTGTGCGAGTGCTGGAAGCTACGAGACGGGATCCTACGCATCAATACGTGTCGATTAACAGCAAGAGGTTCGACATGAGTGGTGATTGTGTCGACGGATTGGACGTGTGTCCTGTGCTCACGGTCACGATGTCATAGGATGGTCACCTATTGTCACTAGAAATCA
>MDTG01281458.1_pt1 | contig 15587 bp, 14 predicted proteins | sample 811421 | NCBI WGS metagenome assembly MDTG01 (sample SAMN05326645, study PRJNA326480) | marine metagenome | isolation source: seawater | place: Pacific Ocean: South East | collected 2011
AGGTTCTAATCTTGTAGATTATTTTATTAAAAAAAAAATTAAGATAAAATGTTTCGTACAGTATAATTCATTTAATAATTGGGGTTGGCTAGAAAATCACAATTCCCATAAAAAGTTAAATATTTGCTTTGGAGATATTAGAGATCCTGAATTTGTAGATAAAACTGTTTCTGGGTGTTCTCATGTTATTCATTTAGCATCACTTATTTCAATACCTCATTCATATAAGTCTGCATCTTCTTATGTTGAAACTAATATTAATGGCACTTTGAATCTTTTACAGTCATCTGTGAAACATAAAGTAACAAAATTTATTCAAACATCAACGAGTGAAGTATATGGAACTGCTCAAAAAATTCCAATTGATGAAAGGCACCCTTTAAATGCTCAATCACCTTATGCTGCTACAAAGATTGCGGCCGATCAGTTAGCTTTATCTTTTTATAAATCATATAATTTACCAGTTACAATTTTGAGACCTTTCAATACTTTTGGACCAAGACAATCTGCTAGAGCAGTTATACCAACAATAATCACTCAGATATTAAATAAAGATAAAATAATGCTAGGTTCATTAAGTCCTACAAGAGATTTTAACTTTGTAGAGGATGTAGTGCATGCATTTTTTTTAGCATTAAATAATAAGAACATAGTTGGAGAAGTAATTAATATAGGGTCAGGATATGAAATTAGTATAAATAAACTCAAACAACTAATATCTCATATATTAAAAAAGAAAATTTCAATTAAAAAAGTCAATGAAAGATTTAGGCCAAAAAAAAGTGAAGTACAAAGATTGTTATGCAATAATAAAAAAGCAAAAAATATTTTGAAATGGCATCCAAAATATTTTGGCAAAAATGGTTTAGAAAAAGGTTTAAAAAAAACTATTAAATGGTTTAGCGATGAGAGTAACTTAAAAAAATATAAAATAAATTTTTATAACACTTAGTGTTATCATTAAATGATTAATAAGAATAAAATAAATAAGATTGATGATATAATAAATAATATTTATCAAGAATTGGGAAAGAAAGAAACTTATTTGCATGAACCACATATTTTTGGAAACGAATTTAAATATGTTAAAAATTGTTTAGATGAGAACTCTATATCTTCATTTGGAAAATACATAAAAAAATTTGAAGAAATTTTATTAAACTACACTAACTCTAAATATTGTGTATCAACAGTTAACGGTACGAGTGGCCTACACATATCTTTGCTTACAGCAGATGTAATAAAAACTGATGAAGTAATAATACCAAGTTTTAACTACGTGGCAGCAGCTAATGTTATAAAATATATTGGTTCAACAATAATATTTGCAGATATTAATCCAATAAAATTAACAATAGATATAGATAAACTCAAATTTTTTTTAAAAAAAAATACTTATAAACACAACAAATTTACTATAAATAAAAAAACAAACAAAAGGATTAAAGCACTAATTGTTTTACATACTTTTGGACACCCCGCAGAATTATCAGAATTAGTCAAGATTTCAAAAGATTATAATATTTCATTGATTGAGGATGCCGCTGAAGCAATAGGGAGCCAATATTATGGATATCATGTTGGTACTTTTGGTACTACCGGTGTTCTTAGTTTTAATGGGAATAAAACTATTTCTGCAGGTAATGGGGGAGTGATTTTAACAAATTCTAAAAAAGTATATTTAAAAGCAAAAAAATTGAGTTCAATTTCAAAAAAACCTCATCCATGGAAATATGATTATGATGAACTTGGTTATAATTATAAACTATCTAATATTAATGCTGCAATTGGATGTGCGCAGATGGAAAATATTAAATATATTTTAAAAAAAAAAAGAGAGTTATATACAAGATATAAACAAAGACTTGTGAAATTTAACCAAATTGTTCATATCATGAAAGAACCTAAAAATTGTAAAAGTAACTACTGGCTTCAGACTATGATACTTAATAGACCCAACAAAAATGTAATTAACCAATTCTTAAAAACTTTGCATAAAAAAAAAATATATGCTCGACCTGCTTGGAAGCCTTTACATAAAATAAATTATTTAAAAGATTCTCAAAAATTAGATCTAACAAATTCTAATAAAATGTTTAATTCTGTAATAAATTTACCAAGTAGTTCCTTTATATGAAAAAAAAAATAATTTTGATTGGAGCAGGGGGACATTCTAAATCTTGCATAGACTTAATTGAAACTTCAACAAACTTTAAAATAAGTCATGTCATGGGTCTCAAAAAAGAAATGAATAAAAATATATTAAAATATAAGATTAATTTATTAGAAGAAAATATAAAAAAAATTAAAACAAATAAATTAGCTGTAATTGGCGTGGGCCAAATAAAGAGCTCAAAGAAAAGAAAATATTTTTTTAGCTTCTTAAAATCTAATAGCTTTGTACTTCCAATTATTAAATCCAAAAATAGTTATGTTTCAAAATATTCTAAAATAGAAGAAGGAACTTTAGTTTTTCACGGTGCAGTTATTAATGCTAACACAAAAATTGGTAAAAATTGCATAATAAACTCAAAATCATTAATTGAGCATGATGTCATAGTCAAAAATCATGTGCATGTATCTACTGGAGCAAGAATAAATGGTGGTTGTGAAATTGGAGAGGGATCATTTATTGGATCAGGTGCAATAATTTGCCAAAATGTAAAAATAGGAAAAAATTGTATTATTGGTGCTGGAGCAATTATCAAAAAAAAAATTCAAAATAATCTAATTATCAAGTGAAAATCAATAAAACTAAATTCATAGCAGAAATAGGAGTAAATCATAATGGTTCAATTAAAATTGCTAAACGATTAATTGATGAAGCGGTTAAAACTGGGGCGGATTTTGTTAAATTTCAAGTTTATAAAACAGATCTTTTAGTTGCAAAAAAAACCCAAAGCGCGCCCTATCAGAGAGGTAAAGCTAATTTAGATCAGTACAACTTATTAAAAAAATATGAATTTTCCTATAGATCTCATGAAACATTATTTAATTATTGTAAAAAGAAAAACATTCCTTATTTGGCATCTCCTTTTGATATAGATAGTACAAAATTTTTAATAAAAAAACTTAAACTTAAAAAAATTAAAATTGCTTCTGGAGAAATACAAAGTTTTGATATTTTAGAATATATATCGAAATTTAATATCAAAGTTTTTCTATCTACTGGTGGGTCTTCTCTCAAGGATGTCGATAAAGCAATTAAGATATTATCAAAAAATAAATTGAAAAAAAAAAATATTACAATACTTCATTGTACCTCTTCTTATCCTGCTAAGTTTAATGAAATAAATCTAAATGCTTTAAAAACCTTAAAACAAAAATTTAATACAGAAATAGGCTACTCTGATCACTCAAAAGGAATTTTAATATCTTTATTAGCTTCATTGAACGGAGCCTCGATAATCGAGCGACACATAACATTAAATAAAAAAATGAAAGGACCCGATCATCGAAGTAGTTTAGAGCCAACAGAACTTAAAGATCTAATTGATCAAGTTAAAAATATAAAAATAATTTTAGGAAGTCCAAAAAAATTAGCGACTAAATCAGAAAAAATAAATTTAAAATTTATAAGAAAATCAATTTTTGCTAAAAAAAATATAGAAAAAGGTGAATTATTTTCTTATAAAAATTTAATTTTAAAAAGACCTCAGATTGGAATGAAGCCTGACCTTCTTAAAAAAATTTTAAGAAAAAAATCAAAAAAAAAATATAAAGCAGGTGAATTAATTAATGAAAAAAAATAAAAAAATTATTTTTATATCAAGTTCGAGGGCAGACTTTGGAATAATGTCAAGTTTACTAAAAAAACTTGAAAATAATAAGTCTATAGATCTAAATATAATTGCTATAGGATCACATTTATTATCAAATTTTGGTAATACTGTAAGTGAAATAAATATTAAAAAAAAAAAATTACATAAATTAAAAATAAATTTTGAAACAAAAAAACCCGAAAATATTATTTCTTTTTGTTCAAATCTTTTTATAAAAATATCAAAAAAATTTAAATCCCTAAAGCCAGATGTAATATTATTACTTGGAGATAGATATGAAATCCTTGTCGCTTCTCTTGTTGCATCAATCTTTAAAATTCCCATTGTACATTTTTGTGGTGGTGATATTACAACAGGAAGTTATGACGATAAATTTAGAGATGCGATAACTCATTTATCTAATTATCATTTTACTACTAATTATTTATCAAAGAATAGAGTTATTAATCTTGTTGGTAATAATAAAAATATATTTAATTTTGGCCACTTAGCAGTTGATAATTTGGGAGATATAAAATATTTCGAGAAAAAAGATATTGAAAAAAAATTTCAAATAAAAATTTCAAATAACACCTTTTTGATTACCTTCCACTCCCTAACAAATGAAAAATATAAAACAGAAAAAGCATTTTTTAATTTATTAAAAGCTTTAGATAGTTTCAAAGACTTTACCTTCATTTTTACATCTCCTAATGCAGATCATGAAAGTCAAAAAATTAATAATATGATTAAAAATTTTGTTAAAAGTAGAAAAAATTCTTTTTATGTAAAATCATTTGGTCGAAACTATTATTTCTCAATTTTAAAATATGTGCAAGGAGTAGTGGGCAATTCATCAAGTGGCGTATTAGAGCTTCCTAGTTTAAAAAAAGGTGTGATAAATATTGGAAATAGGCAAAATGGCAGAGTATTTTCAAAAAATATAATTAATTCTAATTACAGTAAAGAGAATATAAAAAAGTCCTTAAAAATGCTTCTTAATTCTAAATTCAAATCAAGTTTAAAGAGTACAAAAAACTTTTATTATCAAAAGAATGCAATTAAAAAAACATATAAAAAAATACTTTTAATAATAGATGCTCTTAATTAGATGAATAAAAATTTTACCACAAGTGAGAACATAAGTTTTAATCAAGCGATAAAAAAACTAAATGACTCAGGTATAAAATGTTTGGTAATTGTCGATGATAAAAATAGATTATTGGGCACCTTAAGTGATGGAGATATAAGAAAATGTTTGTATAGAAAGATTAGTGTTAAATCTAAAATAACAAAATATTACAATAAAAAATCAATATTTTTTTATGAAAAAAAATTTAATTTAAAAGATGCATCAAAATTAATGATAAGAAAATTAATTGATTTAGTTCCGGTAGTTGATGAAAATAAAAAACTAATTAGAGTTATTACATTAAGGGAAATTTATAAAAATAATGTTTTATCAAGAAAGAGTTTAAAAAAGACAGCAGCACTTATTATGGCCGGAGGTTTTGGGAAAAGAATGAAGCCTTTTACCGATATTCTTCCAAAGCCCCTATTACCTTTTCAAAACAAAACGGCTATCGCATATATAATAGATAATTTTATTTCAATAGGTTTTAAACAGGTTTTTATTTCGATTAATTATAAGTCAAAAATACTAAAATCATATTTTGAAGAATATAAGCCAAAAATAAAAATTAATTTTATAGAAGAAAAAAAACCGCTTGGAACAGCAGGTGCAGTTAAATTTTTCCAATATAAAAAATTTGAAAACGTAGTAGTTGTTAATTGTGATGTAATAACAAAATTTAATTTATCAAACCCCATAGAAGATCATTTAAATAATAAAAAGAAAATAACAGTTTTTTGTTCTTCAAAGGTATTTTCTTTGCCTTATGGGTCTTGTGTATTAGATAATCAAAATAATTTAAAAGAATTGATTGAAAAACCTAAATATAATTTTTTTGTAAATATTGGTATTTATATTTTACATAAAAGTTTATTTAAATATTTACCACAAAGAAACATAAAATTAGATTTTGATCAATTAATTGATTTATTAATTAAAAAAAATATCACAATAAATACATATCCTATAGATGAGAATTCATGGATTGATATTGGAAATTGGAATGAATTTAAAAAAATATACAAGTGAAATTAAAAAAAAAAAATATAAAAATTGCTATTATAGGTTATGGATCAATTGGTGCTTTGCATTCAAATATACTTAAAAGATTTGATTGTGTTCAAAGTATATTGGTTATTACATCAAGGAAAATTAAAAATACAAGTAAATTAAAATTTAATAACAATATAAATTTACTTAAAGTATATGATCCAGATTATATAGTTATTTCAAGTTTAACATCAAAACATCATTTACATTTTAAATTTGTTGAAAAAAATCTAAAAAATAAATTTGTATTAATAGAGAAACCTATTTTTAGTAAAAAACATAAAATTGAGAACAGACTTAAAAATAAATATTTTATTAATTATAATTTAAGAGAATTGAATTTAATTAAATACTTAAAGAAATTTATTAGTAAAAATTCTTATTTTGACGTTAATATAAACTGTTCGTCTTTTTTACCTGAGTGGAGAGAAAATATAGAATATTCAAAAAGTAGTAGTAGTAAAAATCAATATGGTGGCGGTGTATTAAATGATTTAAGTCATGAAATAGATTACATTTTATGGTTATTCGGTAATTTCAAAATTGGATATTCATATTTAAGTAAAATTTCAAATCTTAAAATTAATACTAATGATATTCTTTCTTCTATATTATTCATCAAAAAAAAAATGATTAGAGTTAAATTGGATTATTTTTCTCGAATACCAGAACGCATAATAAATATTAATTCAAATAAATTTCAGCTGAAAGCTGACTTAATTAAAAATTCGATTATAATAAAAAGAGGTAAAAATAGAATTAAATTAATTAAATTTGATGACAACATCAAAAATACCTATAGCTTAGTTCATAAAAAAATTTTGAGTAACAAATTTAGAAATCTATGTTCATTGAAACAAGGAATAATAGTTTTAGATTACTTAAGTAAGTTTAAAAAAATATGAAAATTTTATGTACAATCTGTGCAAGAGGTGGATCTAAAGGTGTTAAAAATAAAAATATCAAAAATTTGAATGGAAAACCTTTAATTTATTATACTATTAGACAGGCAAAAAACTCAAAAGTATTTAAAAATATAGTTGTTTCTACAGACTCAAAAAAGATTAAAAAAATTTCAGAGAAATATGGTGCAGATTGTTGGTTTAAAAGAGATAAAGAATTATCCAATGACAATGCATCTAAAATATTAGTAATCAAAGATGCTTTGAAAAAAAGTGAAAAGTATTATAATCAAAAATTCGATTATGTTGTAGATTTAGATGTGAGTTCTCCTTTAAGAAAAGTATCTGATATTCGAAATTCTATAAAAGATTTTATTAAAAGAAAATATGATAATTTATTCTCTGTATGTATTTCTAGAAAAAGTCCATATTTTAATATTATTGAAAAAAAAAATAACAAATTTGGTTTGATTAAAAAAAAAAAAAATTTTTTTTCAAGACAAAAACTTCCACTAACATATGATCTGAATGCCTCTATATATATATGGAAGAGAGAAATTTTATTAAGAAGTAATTCTTTATTTAACAAAAAAACAGGGATTTATTTGATGCCTGAAATTCGATCTTTTGATATAGATAGTATTACAGATTTCAAAATTGTGTCATCTTTAATGAGAAATAAATAAAAATGAATTATAAAAAATTATTTGATGTTAGTAATAAAAATATAATAATTCTTGGAGGTTCAGGATTACTTGGAAAAGAAATTGTTAATAGCTTAGCTTTGTCTGGTGCTAATATAACTGTTTTGGATTATAAGAAATATACTTATAAAAACTCTAAATTAAAAAGTAAAATAAATTATGAGTATTTTAATATTAAAGATGATTCACATATAGAAAATAAATTTAAAAAAATTATAAAAAAAATTAATAAAGTTGATGTCTTTATTAATTCATCTTACCCTCATACTGATGACTGGTCCAAAAATACTTTTAGACAGGCAACATATGAAAATATTAGAAATAACACTGAATATCAGCTTGTTACAACCGCATGGTTTTCAAAGTGTGTTGCAAATCAAATGATAAAAAATAAAACAGCTGGCAGTATTATTCATATGGGGTCAATTTACGGAGTAGTTGGTCAAAATTTGAATAATTACAAAAAAACTCAAATGAATGAAAGTATAACTTATTCAATGGTAAAAGGAGGAATTGTAAATTTAACAAAGCAAATGGCGTCATATTATGGAAAATATAATGTTAGGGTAAATTGTTTATCTCCAGGGGGTGTAAAAGGACCTGTTGTTGGTTTGTCAGAAAAACAAAATAAAAATTTTATTAAACAATACTCAAATAATGTACCAATGAAAAGATTAGCAAATTCATCAGAAATATGTGGATCTATAATTTTTCTTTCGTCAAAAGCATCTAGCTACATCACGGGTATTAATTTATTAATTGATGGTGGTTATACAGCAATTTAGATGGATTTACTTATAATTGGTTGTGGTAATATAGGTCAAAGACATCTTCAATCAGTTCTTAAAATTAATAATGCAAAAATATTTGTTGTTGAAAAAAATAATAAAACTCTTGTCAAATTAAAAAATAAATTCAGCGAAAAAAATATCCAATTTTTTAAAACACTATTAGAACTACGTGAAATTAAATGTAAATTTAATTTTATTGTTATTTCAACAAATTCAGATAGCAGATTACAGATATTAAAAAAAATAACTAAAAATATTAAATTTAACTTTATGATTTTAGAAAAAGTAGCTTTCCCGAGTGAATCTCAATTTTTATCAGTTATAAAAAATTTTAAAAAATTTAACAAAAAAATTTATGTTAATACACCACTAAGGTCAGTAAAATTTTTTGAAAAAATTAAGTCTAAAGATATTAATAGTTTTGAAATGAATGTATCTGGCTCAAATTGGAATTTATTTTCAAACTCAATACATTACTTAGATTTATTTTTTTATTTAACAAATAAAAATCCAAAATTACTTGATGTTAATCTTAATAGGCGTATTTTTAAATCTAAAAGATCTGGATTTTATGAAGGCTTTGGTCAAATAAATTTCAAGACAGATTGTGGTAAGAAATTAACTTTAAATTGTATTAGAAATAAAAAAATAAGATTCAACTTACTCATTGAATTTAAAATTAATAATAAAATAATAAAATTGTATAGTAAAAATGGTTATGAATACTATAATTACTTTAATAATAAATTGATATTTAAAATTCCATTTCAGAGTAATTTAACCCATAAGCAAATTGAATTTATAGAAAATAAAAAGTTTATACTTCCAGACCTTAATGAAAATTATTTACATCAAAAAGAAATTTTTAAATCATTACATATATATAAAAAAAGAATAAGAAAAATTAAGGCAAAAAATATATTTATAAGCTAATGACAAAATTATTCAGGATAATATCTAAAATTGATATTAAAGAAAAAAATCTTGTAAAAGGATTAAAGATGGAGGGATTGAGAGTACTTGGTAAGCCAGAAAATTTTGCTAATTTTTATTTTAATGATGGAGTAGATGAAATAATTTTGCATGATATAAAGGCATCTCTATATGAAAAGCAAACAATTAATGAGACTATTAATCATTGTGCAAAATCTATATTTATTCCTTTGACTGTTTGTGGTGGTATTAGAACTATCGAGGATATAAATAATACTCTAAATTCAGGTGCTGACAAAGTAGCATGTAACTCTGCAATAATTAAGAATCCAAAATTACTATCTAATTTTTCAAAAGTTTTTGGCTCTTCAAATATTTGTGTAAACATTGAAACGTTGGATATAGACAATAATTTTTTCGCATGTTCAGAAAATGCGAGAAACAAAACAAGTTTAAATGTTATAGAATGGGCAAAAAAATGTGAGGCTCTAGGCGCTGGAGAAATATTAATTTCATTTATAAATTATGATGGTACTGGGAAGGGTTGTAATTTTAAATTTTTAGATAAACTTAGAGAAAATATATCTATACCAATAGTAGTAAGTGGAGGGATCGGCAAAGTTGAACATATAGAAAGACTAATAAATATTGGTATAAATGGGGCAGCAATATCATCCATGTTTCATTACAAGGTATTTAATAAATTAAACACTAAAAATGATTTTTCTTTAGGTAACCTTGATTTTTTAAATTCTAATGAAAAAGATAAATTATATCACCCAAATATGGAATACTATACACCTAGTGAAGTTAAAAAAAAACTTTTAAAAAAAAAATATAAGTTAAGGGTAAATTAATATGAGTATTAAAAAAGTTGGAATTATTAATTACGGGAGTAGTAATCTATATAGTTTACAAAATGCTCTTTCTGCTATTGGATATTCTAGCAAAGTTATAAATAAATATAATGAAGTAAAAAGTTTTGATGCAGTTTTTTTACCTGGTGTTGGATCGTTTTCAGTTTCAATTAAAATGTTAAAAGAAAATGGTTTTTATGATGAGATCAATAAATTTATTAATTCAGGAAAACCATTTTTTGGTATTTGTTTAGGCTTTCAGCTACTTTTTACAAAAAGCTTTGAGTTTGGTGTAAATAATGGTTTAAATATTTTTGATGGTGAAATTGTTCATCTTAAAAATAAAATTAATGTAGTTCCAAATATTGGGTGGCAGAAGTTAAATTTTAAAAAAAAAAATAATTTTTTAAATAGTAGTAGTTTTTATGCATATTTCGTTCATTCTTTTTATGCCAAACTAAAAGATCAATCTATAGAAAATAGCAATGTTAAAATAGATGGATTTACTTTCTGTACATCTGTGATGAGAGATAATATTTATGCAACACAATTTCATCCTGAAAAAAGTGGATTAGAAGGTTTAAAATTAATTAAAAACTTTCTTAAAAAATTTTAGCTATGAGACAGCTTAATCTTGAAAAACAAATAGGAAAACTTCCAAAAAAAGTTATATGGTGTAAAAAATGTTTAATATCAAACCAGAGACCTAGAGTAATCTTTGATAAAAATGGGATATGCTCAGGTTGCAAAAATGCAGAAGAAAAAAAAATAATCGATTTTAAGCTCAGAGAAAAGGAGTTAATAGATCTTTTAAAGCAACATAAAAGTAAATCAGGAAAGTTTGATGTAATTGTTCCAAGTAGTGGTGGTAAGGACTCAGTTTATGTAGCACATATGTTGAAGTATAAATATGGAATGAAACCGCTTACTGTTACTTGGTCACCACTTCAATATACTTCCATTGGTAAAAGCAATTTTTATAAAAAAATAAACAACGGGTTTTCTAATCTATTATTTACACCAAATGGTAAAGTGCATAGATTATTAGCAAGACTTAGTCTGGAAGAGTTAGGTGATGCTTTTCATGTATTTGTTTTGGGACAAGTTTCATATGCTTTCCACATAGCAAAAATAATGAATATCAAGCTGGTATTTTTTGGTGAAAATGGGGAACTTGAATATGCTTCTGATACTAATGGCTTAGATAGACCATATAAACCCATGGAAGAATGGAAAGATCAGTATTTTAAAGGAACATCTTTTACTGAATTATTGAACCAAGGTTTAGAGGTAAAAAAATATTTAAAAAAAAATAAAGATGAAATATTGAATGAAGATTTATCATTTTATGAACCTCTAAAATTTGATGAAATGCTATCTAGTGGAATAAAAGGTAAATACTTTTTCTCATATTTTAAAAAGTGGAATCCCCAAGAAAATTATTATTATGCCTCAAAATATTTTGATTTTGAGCCAAATAACGAAAGGTCAGAAGGGACTTATTCTAGATATGCAAGCTTGGATGATAGGATGGATGGCTTCCATTATTATATGAGATATATTAAATTTGGATTAGGTAGATGCGTTGAGGATGCATCTCATGAAATAAGAGATAGGCATATTACTAGAGAAGAGGGATTATTGTTAGCAAATAAATTTGAAGGTGAATTTCCAAATAAATATTTTGATGATTTTCTACAATATTTAGATATTAGTTATAATGAATTTGTTGCAATAGTAGATTCCTGGCGATTAGATCATTTGTGGAAAAAAGACGGAAATCAATGGAAATTAAAAAATCCACTTAAGTAAAATTCATTTCATAATGTTAATAGACAAAATAAAATTTAATTATATTAAAAAATTTAAAAACATTCATGACTCTAATATTAATTTTATATCAGATTTTTATAATGAAATTACAAACATCAAAGTAGATGACTTTTTAAAAGATACAGTATTTTTAAAAAAGTATTTGAAACAATTTAAAAGTATAGAAATTTCATGTCGACAGTACATTTTGCTCTCTTTTTTTAACACATATATTAATCATAAATTTTTTAAATCTAAATTTTTAAAAACTAAATTAAATTTTCCAATTTTAAGTTGTTGGAAATTTTTCTTAATTGAGAAGCATGGGATGAGTGTAAATTTATTATTTTCATACTTTTTGTTATTTTTAAAGATTTTGAATTCATATAGAAAGTTTTTCTTTGAGGTTATTAAATTTTTACTTAATTTTAAAAAAGTTAAAATTAATAACTTTAATCAAGTGCTTAATATAAGCACAGAAAATATTCCATATAATTTAGATAGTAATTTAAAACAATATACATTTGCAGATTGGTTAATAGATAATCAAAATAAAGATATTGTAGTAACCCCAAAAATTTCTAAAAACTTTAATTACAAAAATATAAACATATATTTTTTTAAAAATATTTTTTTTTCTTCATCTAAAATAATTGTAAAATTCAATTTATTATTGAAATTCTTAATTATATTTCTCGAAAGTTTATATTTTTTGTGTAGAAGAAGAATTACTTATTCTTTGATATTGCCAGAAATTGTACTGTATCTAATTGCAAAATCTAAGAGATCTAATGAAATTGCTAAGCAGTATTATTTTTCACAAGCTGACTATATTTATAGACCATTATGGACTTTTCCTTTAGAGGAAAAGGGTTCAGAAATTATCCTATATTATTATGCGGCTTCTTTTGACGGATATTTGGAAAAAAATAATTATCCTAAAAATGAAATTGGTAGTGATATCATGAATTGGCCGAAAGTTTTAATGTATTCAGAGGCATTTAAAGAATTCAAGGAGAAAGAAACAAAAAATTCTACATTTTATAAATCTCCACTAATATATTTTAAAGATAAAAAATTTGATTTTGAAATTCCAAAAAATTCTGTCTCCATTTTTGATATAATGCCCTATAGTTATTTTGCTAAATCAATTGAAGTTCCTAATACAAGTTATAGATCAATTGCTAATATTTTTAATTTTTTTGAAGACATACTCTTCATATCAAAAAAATATGATTTTAAATTGGTGTATAAATCTCACAAGGATCTTGAAAATCCTAAAAGTTATCAAGGTAAGCATACTAGATGGAATTCAAGATATACAAATTTTATCAAAAAGCTTAAAAATCAAATTATTTTAGTACATTATAATGTTTCAGAATTTAAAATAATAGAGAGTACTAAATTTACTATTTCATATCCATGGACAAGCACATCTATTATCGCGGATAAACTAAATAAAAAATCGTTTTTCTATGACCCCACTGGGGAACTCTCAAATTTAGATAGAGGAGCTCAGGGCATTCAATTAATAAACAAAAAGGAAGAATTAGATAAAATGTTTAGTAAGTTAAAATCTGAAATGTAATTTTTAGTAATGATTTTTAAATTAAATCAAAATAGTGTTAAGGATTAATTAAGAAATTATAAATTATAAAATAATTAAAAATAAATACTATGTCAGAAACAATAAGAGATATTTTTGAGGTTTTAAAATATTTTAAAAAACAAAACATTTTTTTCTTGGTTTTGTTAATGATATTGGTTTCTATTTTAGAGTTAATAGGTCTATCATTGGTAATACCTTTTGTCACTGTTATGATAGAGCCGAATTTACCAAATAATTTTTTTTTTTCATATTTTAGCACTATTTTAAAAAACTTTGATAGCAAGTCTTATTCAACCGTAATGATTATTTTAATTCTATTTTTTTTTCTCGTAAAAAATTTATTTATAATTTTTGTGGTCATGAAGCAAACACGTTACTCAATGAGCCTAATAACATTAATTAGAAATAACTTTTTTGAAAGATATTTAAATGAGGATTATGTGGAATTTGTAAAAAAGGAGCAGTCTGAATTGATCTCAAATATTATGAATGTGAGTGCTAATTTTGGATTAACATTTGTTAATAATTTACTTATTTTTCTCTCTGAATTTTTAATAATTATTGGAATAATATTGTTACTTTTATTTTTCAATTTTAAACTAACTTTAGGATTACTTTTAATATTTTTATTAACTATTTTCTTCTATTTAAGATATATTTCTCCTAAATTAAAAAGAGCTGGCGGTCAAAGATTAGAAAGTGACCAGAATGTAATAAATTATTCTAAATTAAGTTTTCAAAATTTTAAAGAGCTTAAGATTTTTGACAAAGAAAAATATTTTTTAAAAATATTTAGTGACAATGCTAAAATTTCAGAAGATAGTAATTATTTTTATAATGTTTCAGCACAATACCCAAGATTAGGTATGGAAATTTTTGCTGTGCTAGCAATAACAATTTTAACAATTACAATGAATTATTTCGGATTTTTAAATAACGAAATAATTACAACCTTAGCATTTTTTGGGGCTGCAATATTTAGAATTTTGCCTTCAGCGAATAAATTAATGTTTTCTTTCCAAGGGGTTAGGTTTTCAAAAAATACACTAGACACCATTAGATCAGAAATAAATAAGAAAAATAATACTAAAAAAAAAGATGATGAATTTTTATCTAAAATTAATTTTGATGAACATATTCAAGTAGATAACATTAGTTTTGGGTATGACTCAAAAAATCCAATTATAAAAAATTTAAGTTTTGAAATTCAAAAAGGAGAATTTATTGGAATTAAAGGCGAGAGTGGAAGTGGCAAAAGTACTTTAATTGATATTTTGATTGGTTTAATAAAACCTACAAATGGAAAAATTTTAGTTGATGGAACTGATATTTTAAAAAATTTAAAAAGTTGGCAGTCAAAATGTAGCTATGTTTCACAAAATATTTTTTTAATTAATGATACAATCGCGTCAAATGTTGCTTTTGGAGAAGATAAGAAGGATATAGATATAGAAAAAGTATTAGACTCATTAAAAAAAGCTGAACTTTTAAAATTTGTAAGTCAGCTTACAGATAAAGAAAATACAGTAATTGGAGAAAATGGACTAGCTATCTCAGGAGGTCAAAGACAAAGATTAGCTATTGCAAGAGCTTTATATAGAAATCCTGAAATAATATTCTTTGATGAAGCAACTAGTGCCCTGGATGATAAAACTGAAAAAAATTTGATTAATTCGGTTATAAATCTCAAAGGAAAATTAACCATTATTTTTGTTTCACATGATCTTAATATTTTTAAGAACTGTGATAAAATTATTGAAATTTGAAAATGTATTATTTTTGTTCATTTAAAAATAATTTAATTAATTAAAACTACTATCTTGTGATTAAAAAAAAATATAAGGCAAAGGATTTTGCATTTATTATCACCTCTATAGGTGAAAATACTTTAAAAAAATGTTTAAAATCAATTTTAAAAGAACGCCAAAGACCTGGACAAATTATTCTTTCTGTTCCAGAAAATGTAAAAATTCCAAATTTATCTAATAGAGTTATTTTAATTAAATCCAAATATAAAAATCAAGTATATCAAAGAT
>MDTG01200703.1_pt1 | contig 15585 bp, 16 predicted proteins | sample 811421 | NCBI WGS metagenome assembly MDTG01 (sample SAMN05326645, study PRJNA326480) | marine metagenome | isolation source: seawater | place: Pacific Ocean: South East | collected 2011
TTCAGTAAAAAATCATCATCACTCTACTATGAATCCTAAGGCAATGTATCAAATAGAAACTCCTCTGGATGTTGTAATGAATGCTGAAATGATTTCTTATCCTAATACTAAACTTATGTGTTCTGTAAACGTTGACGGATCTGCTGCTGCCGTTCTAGTTTCAGAAAAAAAAGCAAAGGAATTAGGTATGGGGAGAGCTGTTAAAGTAAGAGCTTCGGCATTAGCAAGTGATCCATACACCGATAGAGACTTGGTTATGCCAGATGTTAATGCTTGCACCAGATTAGCTGCCGAACAGGCATATGAGATGGCTGGTGTTGGTCCTGAAGATATTAACCTTGTGGAACTTCATGATTGTTTTGCAACTGCTGAAATGCTTCATTACGAAAATCTTGGCCTTTGTAAAGATGGAGAAGCAGGAAAAATGATTGATGAAGGTCATGTTGAGCTTGGAGGAAAAGTACCTGTAAATGTTTCAGGAGGTCTCTTGTCTAAAGGTCATCCTCTTGGTGCCACGGGCATAGCCAATATCTATGAGGTCTGTACTCACTTAAGAGGAGAAGCTGGAGAACGTCAAGTTGAAGGTGCTAGATTGGGTATGACGCACGTAATTGGTCTTGGAACTGCTTGTGGAATTCATATCTTAGAAAAAGTCTAAGTGATAATTGGCGTAACTGGAGATACGCATAATAATCTCAAAAATATAAATACAATCTGTAGTATTTTTAATAAAAATGCTACAGATTTAGTTTTCCATACTGGGGATATATCCTTACCCAAATCCTTGCATGCTTTCAGATCATTGAAATGTCCTATAGTTGCTATCTTAGGAAATAACGATATTGAAGAAAGATCAGGCCTAGAAGAAGCTGCTGCCAGTTTTGATTGCGAGATAGCTCATGAACCTCACTTTGTCAAAGTTTTAAATAAAAAAATTGTTGTTCTTCACCATCCTGACTTAATAACCACTAACATGATTGATCAGAATGACTTTATCCTTCATGGTCATACACATAGATATAGACTGGAAAAAATAAATGACTGCATTATTTTCAATCCAGGAGAATGTGCTGGATTTATGAAGAATAAAAATCAAGTAGGTTTGATTGACCTTAAAGATCTAGAACCAAAGGTCATTAACTTTTAGTATCTTTTTTCCAAAGAGCTAAAGAAGCTATAAAGATCAAGATAAATATTAAAATCATTGGTCTGAGTAATCTTGTTAAACCATTATTTTCAACTATAGTTGATTCAAGAAAAAAAATAGTAAAAATTGGAGCAAGAGAACTCATACCTGGATTTTTGAACCAAATTGTTGAAAAAATGCTAAAAATTGTTGAAAAAATAAGAATTTTAAAGAATCTATTTTCTACTAAAAAAGATAATAAAATACTTAAAATAAAAGATAGAAGAAAATATAGAGCCCAAAAGATCATCACGAAAACTTTTTCATAAAACTATCAACAAACTCATTATTTCCTAAAATTTTAAAAAGCCTTTTCTTTAAATTAGACTTACGTGTTAATGCAAGAACTAAATTTGAAAGATCATTATCTCTGAAAATATATGAAGTAGGAACATTATGAATAGAAGCTTCTTTTTCTCTCCATAAAAAAACTTCCTTTTCTTTTTGAGAGGTCTTTTTAAGTTTACTTAGTCTTGAAACAATAAGATCTTGATTTCCTTTTTTAATTTCATTGATTGATTCTGTATATACTTCCTTGATTTTCCCCAGCTTTTTTAAAAGCTTAAGTTGTTTTTGATATATTTCAATTAAAAAATTCACATCTTCTGCGGCATAAGATAGTTGATTGTCTGTAAACGGTCTTTTGAGCCAATTTGAATTTGTTTGGTTCTTAGCTAATGTAATACTGAAATATTTATTAACTATTGATCCATAATTTTTGACTATTCCTCCATTAATGACCTTTTCAGCTACTTGAATATCATATGCTTTTTTAATTTTAATATTCAAATTCGTGCTTAGTACTGTGCAATCACTTCTAGAAGAATGAAAGATTACATTAAGATTTTGATCTTCTAAATAATTTTTTAAAAAACTCAAATTTTTACATTTAATGCAGTCAATAATGAAGATGATATCTTTAAAGGAAATTTGTAAAAGAGATAATTTCGGATAATAAGTGTTCCTCCAATCAAATTCTGTATCAATGCCTATTGTCTTTTCTTTTTTAAAAAATTTTATAAGCAAACTTACATCTGAGTCATTTTCAATTAAATAGAATTCTTTGAACTTTGCTTTTGCAGATAAAAGGTTTTTAAAAAATTTTCTTATCAATTTCTATTAAAAATGATTGTTTGTTTCAAATATAAAATATAATGTTAATTTTATAAGAACTTTCCATGATATGCCTAAAAATAAAGTAGCTCTAATCACAGGAATAACTGGTCAAGATGGAGCCTATTTGGCTAGATTACTCCTCAAGAAAGGGTATGTCGTTCATGGGTTAAAGAGGCGTTCTTCTAGCTTGAACTCACATAGAGTAGATGATCTGTATAAAGACCCCAGAGAAAATGAAACAAAATTTTTTATGCATTATGGAGATCTAACAGATTCAAGCAATCTCTTCAGGCTTATAAAAGAAATAAGTCCACACGAGATATACAATCTAGCAGCACAATCTCACGTAAAGGTTAGTTTTGAAACATCAGAATATACTGCTAATGCCGATGCAATTGGTACATTAAGAATTTTAGAGGCTATCAATACCCTTGAATTAAATAAAAAAACTAAGTTCTATCAAGCCTCTACTTCAGAAATGTATGGAAAATTAATAGAAAACCCATTAAGTGAGTCTACTCCCTTTTACCCAAGATCACCTTATGGTGTAGCTAAATTATATGCCTATTGGATCACAGTAAATTATAGAGAAGCTTACGGAATCCATGCTTCAAATGGAATTTTATTTAACCATGAAAGTCCTTTGCGGGGTGAAACATTTGTCACTCAAAAAATTGCCCTTGCAGTTGCTAATATTGAAATAGGTAAACAAAAATGTTTGTATCTGGGGAATCTTAATTCCATAAGAGATTGGGGTCATGCCAAAGACTATGCATATGCGATGTGGAAGATTGTACAAAATAAAGAACCTGATGACTTTGTTATAGCTACTGGACGAGCTGAGACAGTAAGAAAGTTTGTCGAACTTGCATTTAAAGAAGTTGGAAGAAATATTATTTGGGAAGGAACTGGATTAAATGAAGTTGGAAAGGATAAAAAAACAAAAAAAGTCTTAGTAAGGATTGATCCAAGATATTTTAGACCAACCGAAGTAGATAATCTTATTGGGGATTCTTCTAAAGCAAAAAATATTTTGGGATGGGAAGCCAAAATTAATTTAGAACAGATAGTTAAAGAAATGGTAAAGGTTGCTTTACACAATGCAAAACTCAATAAAAATGATTTTATTTTGAAAGAACTCTGATGGACTATAACCTTGAAAATAAAAAAATTTTTGTAGCTGGTCATAATGGAATGGTAGGAAAAGCAGTATCTAAGAGACTAATTTCAGAAAACTGTGAAATTCTAATGGTTGATAAAAAAAAATGTAATTTAACTGATGAAAAAGAAACTGAAAATTGGTTTAAAGAAAATAAACCTGATGGGGTAATAATATGTGCGGCTAAAGTTGGTGGAATACTTGCCAATGAATCATTTCCAGTTGAGTTTCTTCAAGAAAATTTACTAATTCAAACAAATATTATAAAAAGCTCACATAAAACAGGAGTTGAAAAACTTCTCTTTTTAGGCTCTTCATGTATTTATCCTAAATTTTCCCAACAACCTATTAAGGAAGAATCATTATTGTCGGGTTCTCTTGAAGAAAGCAATGAGTGGTACGCAATAGCAAAAATTGCAGGAATTAAATTATGTCAAGCTTACAGAAAGCAATTTGGATCAGATTTTATTTCAGTTATGCCCACAAATTTGTATGGGCCCAATGATAATTATGATTTAAAAAATAGTCATGTTATTCCTGCACTTATCAGAAAAGTCCACGAAGCTAAAAAAAATAATGAAAATTGCGTGGAAGTTTGGGGAAGTGGAAAAGTGCTAAGAGAGTTTTTACATGTAGAAGATTGTGCAGATGGGATAATTTTTCTATTTAAAAAGTATTCAAAAATTGAACACATAAACCTAGGCTCTGGGGAAGAGTATTCCATCGAAGAGTTAGCAAAAACAATTTTTAAAACTCTAAGCTATAAAGGTCAAATAAGTTTTGATAGAAAGAAACCTGATGGAACCCCAAGAAAACTTCTAGACATTTCTCGTTTGAAAGATATGGGCTGGTCTCATAAAATCAATCTTGAAAATGGTCTAAAGTCTACTTATGAAGATTTTTTAAACACTCTAAACTAATAAAATCTTCAATATTTTTTATCTAACTTATTCATCAAAAAATTGCTTCCGTAATCAGATAAGTGCCCCATATCATAAAATAGATATTCTCCGTCCTTGAAAAAACAATTATCAAGTTCATCGCAAAAATAATCTCTTACGGAAATTAAATTTAGATTTTTATAATTCTCAAATTTTGTTTTAAGGGAATTTTGATTTTTAATTGCCTCTGACTTCATGATGATTTTTTCTTCATCAAATAATTTTTTACTAATAACCATCCTGTAAGGATCTGATTTAAAATCAGGCATTCCTAACACTAAGTTAACTTTCCCATATTTAGTTAAGTTATAAATAAATGATTCTAGCTCTATTAATACCCTTTTTTCAGAATATCTTTTAAATAAACTGTCCCAATTAAAGGAAACCCAAAATTTAGGGGACTCATAATTTAATTCATCTAAGGCATTAAAGACTTGTTCAAAAAACTTTTGACAACTAATTTCATTCAAAACATCTTTTACTGGGACACAACTTGCTTTGGATGCTAATACTGTATTTTTTTCATTTAAATTTAAGATTCCTGGATAAAGGTGAGCAGCTTCACTATCGCCGATTATAACTATTGGATCATCATTGTTAACACTTAAACAGTTCATTAAATCGAGGTCATTGATACTTTGATTTCTATTAAAGAAACAATTTCCTCTGTCATATGCTGTGTTTTTGAGATATTTTTTTATTTCTTCTATTTTCATCAGAAAAAGACTTTCATTTTGATTATGCATGCTTTCTATAGAAATATATTTCTTTGAAAGAGAAAATAAAGATAAAAATATTAAATTTATAATAATAAAAATTATAAAAACAGACTTTGCAGAAGTTTTATTTCTAAACTTCTTTATTTTTTTCTCAACAAATTGGTAGCAAAAATAAGAGCATAAAAAAATTGAAATCAAACAAATAATATAATAAAGATTATTTTCAAAAAGAGAGTGATAATTAAAGATCGCAATAATTGGCTGGTGAAATAAGTAACTAGAATAACTTAAAAAAGCTCCGGTTATAAAAAAACCCTTTTTTTCAATTAAATAATAATTGTCATTCAACTCAGATAAAATTATGTAAAGAATTGTTCCAAAGCAAGGAATTAAAGTAAAGATGCTTGGAGATGGATAATTTATTTCGTCGAAAAGAAACAGTGGTATGAGAATAAAAAGAAGAGAAATTTCTTTTAAATATGAAAAACCGTAAGAATTACTTTTTGATAGATTTTTATAAAGATAATAGCCAAGTATTCCTAAAATAAATTGCCAAGCTCTTGTGGGTAATAGGTAAAAAGCCGCTGCTCCTGATCTATATATGCTTCCGTATGAAGCAATAATGATTGATAAAAGAAACCCAAAAATGAGTAAGGGTATAATAGGAAATTTAAATCTAAGAAAAATAATCATTAAAATAGGAAAGATTAAGTAGAATTGTTCTTCTACAGCTAAACTCCAATAGTGAATTACAAGGCTAAATTTAGAATCTTCAGAGAAGTAATCAGATAGTCCCCAAAAATGAAAATTAGATCCAAAAAAAATTTGATAAATTAATGCATCCAAAGATTCCTTAAAGATAAAGAAGTCAGTAAAAAAAATAGAAAGAAAGAATACTAAGATAAATGAAAGCCATGCAGCCGGCATCAATCTTAAAATTCTAAACTTGTAGAAATCAATCAACCCAAGTTTACTGTTAAAAAGATTTTTATTATCGATTGAATAAAAAACAACAAATCCACTTATTACAAAAAAAATATCTACGCCTAGATGTCCTCCTATAAGCCATTTACTGTTTAAATGACTAATAATTACTGAAAGCACAGCTATACACCTTAGTGTGTCAACTGATCTAAAATGAAAAGAAGCTTTATTCAGGGAATTTCGCATAAACTAAATAAGCTATAGTCCAAAAATGAAAATATACTAATGTATTATCTGTGATACCTATGATGAGGAGTAATAAGACTGTTCCGGAAAACTGAGGAGAATAACCTTTTAGATAACTTACTAAGAATCTTAGGATTAAAAATAAATATAAAATTACCCCAACATATCCATAGGTAACATACATTCTAAGAAACTCGTTATGAAGCTGATCTTCATAAAAGCCAATCATAGGTCTTATGTCTGTTAAAATTTTTCCTAGCTCTCCCAAATTAAAGCCAAAAAATTTATAAAATCCAGTTTCATTTAAAGTTGCAGTCCAGACTAAAAGTCTTCCAGTTGAAAAATCTCCTCCCTCGGCAACAAAAGTTCTAGCTACAAATAAATCTAGAAAATTTGTATAAATCATTATTACTAAAACTATAAAAGAAAATAAAATCTTTAAACCTAGGTTTAGGAAAGGTCGATGAATAACCAAGAGAATGACTAGTGCCAGTAAGGGTGCTCTTCCTGCGGAAATTATAAGTAAGAACATAGGAAGTATTAATAAAGGAAAAAAGAATGTACTTTTTTTATCAATAGAGTGATAGGTTAAAAGTGCTAAGATTGAGAATAAAGTAGATAATGAAGCAGTCCCGAATCCAAGTTGAACAACTGGCATTCCGTAAACAGATATGATTGCAGTATTACCATTAAATAAGCCATAAATAATCTGAATAAAACATCCTAAATAAATAAGCCAAATTATATTTAAGCTGCTTTCATGGCTTTGCTTTATGTTTATTAATGACAAACCAACACAATTTAATAAAATTAAAATATCTAAAAAAAAATATTTAGTTAAAGAGAACTGGAAAAAAGAAGAGAATAAAATCAGTAACATTGCAATTAGCATTGCTAGAAAAATTTTAGGATTTTTTAAAATAAATGCATTTGAAAAGAAAATTATAAAGATAGCTTTGCCAAACCAGTTATAACCTATGGTAGGAAAACTGGATATGGCAAATAAAACTATATAAATACCTCTTTTCAAACTTAGTGATTTGTTCATTTCATTTTTTAGCTTTTATGAGTAATCCAAAATAAGAATTACCCTTAGGAATAAAAAAATCTATCAATAAGGCCATGAATAACAATGGAGTAAAAATTGCTTTTATGCACATAAGAGTAAAGCGTAAAAATCTACTCATTATTTTCCAATCTATTCTATTTCCAATTAATACATTATTTAAATACATGAATATGTTAGTTATCAAAAGAAATAGAATTCCTCCTCTCTGGTATATTTCAATATCTCTGAAATTATTCTTTTTTAGTAAATTTTCAATTCCTTTCTTACTCCATCTCGAAAAGTCTAAAAAATCAGCCTCGGGACAATTACTTGCAACACTTAATATCAAAAAGCCATTTGGCTTTAAAACTCTATGTATTTCCTTGAGGTTTTTTTTAGGATTCTCGGAGTGCTGAAGAACATCAAGGCAAACTACAGAATTAAAGTAATTATCCGATATATTTATATTGTTTTGATTAATAAGAATATCAACATTTTCGTTTTGAATATCGCACTTTAAATAAGTACCCACCAAATCTTTTAAGAAAGGTTCATAGTGACCACTTCCTGATCCGTAATCTAGAATCTTATCGCCTAAAAAATCACGATTTTTATAAATAAATCTAGATGCCAAAAATCTATAAGCATCAAACCAAAAAATTATCTTCTTTATCAATTTTTTATACAATGAATCACATCTCGCTGAAGAATAACTTTATAATCATTTTTTGATAAAAACTTTAGAAGACTCTTGCTGTTAGCAGTTTCCTTTAAATTCATCCAATCATGAACTTCCACTTGAATTATTTGAAATTTAGACGCTACAGATTCGTATTCATCAAAGAAAACATCTTCAGCGCCTTCTATATCTATTTTTAATATCCCAAAAAAAGATTCTTTAAGAATTTCCTCTATTTCTTGACATGAAATCTTTTTTACAGATTTTAAATTCTCTTTAATTTGGGGATTTTCTTTCAACTCATTAGGATTTAATAATCTGTCAGCATTAGAGTGGAAAGATTCTTTAAGTAAAATTTCGTCTTGAATAGAAATTGCATTATTAAGAATTGTTTTATTTTTAAATTTTTTTAAATTCTTTTGAAGGATCTGATAATTTCTATGACTAGCTTCAATTGCAACCAACTTTGAATCAGGAAATTGTTTGAGAAAATATATAGATGAGGCTCCAATGTTTGCTCCTATATCAAGGATTGACATTTTTCTGTTGTTTTTCTTTTCAAGAAGTTTTTCTGAAACCCAATCTAATTTCAATCCATAAACTTCGTAGTGAAAAATATCAACTAAAGTAAACAAGTCATGATCTTCGAGACAATTAATTTTTGTTAATGAAAATTTCTGAATATCAAAAATAATTGAAATTTTTAAGAACTTAAATACAAAAAATCTTTTTGCAAATAAATAACTTCTCAATAAAATCAAAAAACTTTTCATTGTTTACATTATTATATTTAAGTTATTGCTTTTAAAAAATCTTCAGAAAAATTTTTCAACGTAAGCTTATTCAAATATAAATCCATTCGAGATAAAGATCTTTTTAAATCTACGACAAAATTTGAAGAGGATATTTCATTCAAATTTTTTAAACTTATGAAACAATCTCTAGGAATAAAATTATTTAATATTTCTTCAGAAATAGAACCCTTTAAACAAATTATTGGAATACCTAAAATTCCGCACTCCAATATTACCAACGGGGATAAATCTTGATTACTGCAAAATAAAAAGATGGGATCATTTTTTAAACTTTTTATCATTTCTCTTTTAAAACTTTTAATATCTTTTGTTTCTATAATTTCTAAGTTTCCATAACTTCTTACATGATAATTCCTTCTTCTTTTTAGATATTGTCCTACAGCTAAAAAATTAAAATTAGAGTATTTTTTTGAAACTGATACAAATTTTTTAAATCCTTTGAATTCTTCTAAATATCCAAAATGATAAAGGACTTTATTTTTAAAATCCCTATTTAGCTTATGGACATTTTGCAGTTGACGTAGCGAAGGAATAAATTGTCTAAATATAGGAATTTCCCTATCTAAAAAAAGATGCTTAGCAGTTGAAATAATTCTATGGTTGGAAAAAAAAAGTTTTTGAAAAAATTTATATTTCATTATTTTATTTCTAAAATCTAATCTTGTTAGGAGAAGAAAAATTCTAGGAGAAAAGGAAAATTTTAAAGATAAAAAAATGATTATATCTCTCAAGAAAGCTGGAAAAGAAATAGAGGGTTGAAAAATTGTTAATTTTTTGTCTTTAAAAAGAGAAATAATTAATTTAATAAGGCCTAATACTCTTAAACCTTGAGTGTTATGAAATTCTAAAATGTAATTACGATCTAAAAGTATCTTTACTTGGTCAATTACTTCGCCCGAGCCATACTTTCCTACTCCTCCAATAAGTCTTATTTCTGCTCTAGTTTTATAAGTCAATTTTGGTTTTCCAAAAAAATTTATTTAAACAACTTTAAATCCATCATCAAAATATGTTTTACCATGTTATAAGACTGTCCAGTCAGACTTTGAAGAGTTTTCTTTAAGGAATTCTATGAAAAATAAATATTTATTTAAAAGTTGATAATCAATTAACTCCCAAGAGTGGCACCAAAGATGAAAGAAATTTCTTTTTTGATTAAGTTTTGCAATACTAAAAATTTCTTTTGCTCTTTGCTCAGGATCCTTTATGAGAAAAGTTTTTAGAAATATTTGCGTTGATGAAATAGGTAGTTTCTTGATGTAATTTATAAAAATAGATTTAGGTGTGTGAGGAAAAAATTGCATTGATGGATTAATTAGAAAATCACTTTTAATGAAGTGAAGATTATGGACTGTTCTTGCATAACGAATATTCAATTTTTTTAATAGTTTTATAAGACTTTGATTATATTTGCCCCCTGGAAAACAAAAGCCATTTACCTCTTTACCAAGTATATCTTCAAGATACTTTTTCCCGCCTACTATTTGATTATAGGCCCTATCGAAATCAAGTTTAGTAAGATATATGTGATCAAGAGAATGTGATTCGACTTGATGGCCCATATTGTCAATTTCTTTTACATCAAATTTAGTTAATGTTTTTCTTCCTTCAATGTTATTTTTAGGAACAAAAAAAGTAGCTTTTATATCTAGTTGTGAAAGTTTTTCAGCAAGAATCAAGTCTTCTTTGCAACCATCATCAAAAGAAAGAGAAAGCTTCATTTTTCTTATTGTTTACAATATTTCTTTAGTAAAAAAATTTATGATTAAAAATATTAAGCTTTTTTATAAAGCCTAGTCATCATAGATCCCCAAAAAGCATGACTAGGTGGGGTCTTGTTATAATTAACTTTTTCTAACCAATGTGTTGCATCTTTCTCACTCCGATAAATAGATTTTTCATAGAGGTCCGCTACCGCAAAGGGATAAAAATTATTTTCAGCAAGCAAAATATCTACGAGAGAGGAGTTGAAATGTTGAAAATGGCTTGGGTAATGATGTTGCACCCAATCAGATCTATAGAGATTAGCTACTGTAGATGAAGAATCTGGAGTGGCAGTTATAAAAAAATAACCTTCCCTTTTAACTTTTGATAATAATTCTTTTAGGATTTTTTTAAAATCTAAAAGATGTTCTAGAACTCCTCTCATAGATGCAAAGTCAAGAGAATCTTCATTTAGGTCCCCAAGTGGTTTGAAATATTTTTTTTCTTCAAGAATTAATCTGGCGTTTTCAGATTCATCGTATCCAAACATTTTACTTTTTTTTGTAATTGTGCTTTTGGAAAGTTCATCTAAGAAATACCCTCCTGAGGCACCATAATCAAATATATTATCTAGGTTTGATTTCTTTATTTTTTTTTCAATCCAATTTACTTCTTGTTTATAAGATAAAGCTCTTTGTTTGTTTTTTAAGTCAGAAGCTTGATGGTTAAGATCGTGATAGTTTTTGTAGTGAGTTTCAAGATCTTTCTCCGTTGGAGGTGGCATTGAACAGATATAGAGACAATCGTTGCACCTATAATAATTTCCATCCCAAATGGAAATATTTTTTGAATTGCAAAACCTACAACGCATTATCTTATAGTTAGGCTGTAAGCGATTTAAGTAAATTACGCCAACTTTCTCTCATTGTATCATGATTAATAAAAGAAAATTTTTGATGATTTTTAATTTTTGAATCTTCTGACAAGATAAGTATTTTTTTTAAAAGTTCATTTTCATCATTAGATTCTACTCTTCCCACCCCGGCCAGATTTTTATCCAAGAAATTGTAAGCTTTTTTAAAATCTGACCTTGTTCTAATTATTATAGGCATGCCCCAATTTGAAAGCTCTATAGCAGATAGTCCGCCTTGAGTAATAACTAAATCACAATCTTCAAATTCATAAAAAGGAAAATTTTTATAAGACTCTTCTAATATTTTCTTTTCTATAATTTCTTTTAGAGAAAGTGAATTTTCTTCTTGCTTAAGAAACTGTATTTCAAAGCCATTTTTTTTTAAATATTCTTTTTTTTCTTCACCATATGAATCTACATCAAATGTGCCTAATGCAAATCCAATTTTTTTATTAATTTTGTTCTTATTATCCAATTTTGATTTAGGCAAGTGGCATATTAGATACTTGAGATCATATAAGTGTCCTTTTTCTTGCTTATGCCCATTGAGAGCAGGCGTAACTAAAAGATCTGCATGCTTATTTATATCGCTCATATAGGAAAGAGAGATTATTTTATTTGAATTTAAATTACTTGAAATATGATCATATACATATAAGCCATCAGCAATAATTAAATCGAAATCTATTTCTTTTGTGAAAAGATCGTTCTTGTAGCTTTGATCGGAAATTCCAGCTTCATTGAGAATTTCAATTGAAAAATCAAACTCATCTTTTAACAAATCTTTTAAAATACATAATCTGACTAAGTGACCCAAACCAACTTTTTTTCCAACTTGGCATAACAAGAGAATTTTCTTCATTACTTGGAATCAAGAAATGTCTGATTTTTTTATAACATCGCCTTTTTTAATAGACGATTTCAATTTAGAGCCAATAATCTTGTTAATATCCTCGAGAGGGAAATCTTGTTCTGGTCTTAAGAAAATTAAATCCTCTTTTTTAAGGACATCATTTGCAGAAAGGTTTTTATTTGCATAAACGCCTCTTCTTGCCCTTTTAGCAACCAAAATTTCCTCTTCGGAAGGATCTTTTCTTATGCCTTTAATAGCTTTAGAAACTGATTTTACATCTAGGCAATATTGAAAAAGTTCGTCAGGTTCTAAAGAATGCCCAAAATCTACTCCTCCATTTTTTCTTGACAAGGTAAAGTGTTTTTCAAACCATTTTACTCCTTTAGTAGCGGCAATCACTGCAGCTGAACTTCCAAGAGTATGATCTGAAAAGCCTATTTCTAAGCCATATCTATCTTGAAAAAAATCAATCGATCCTAAAAGTGAATTCTCCAAGTTATGGGGATATTCAGCTACACAATGCATGAGAACAATATTATTAGATTTCTTTTGGATAAGATTTACTAAGTTATCAATTTGCTTAATAGTAGACATACCGGTAGAAATGATTAAAGGAATTTTTGTGCTAGCTGCCAAATCGATAAGTTCTAAGTAATTGTTGTCTCCACTTGCTATTTTGATGAAAGGAGGATTTAAGCTAAGAAGATTTTCTAAAGATTCAATATCGAATGGCGTAGCTGTAACCAAATTTTTAGAGTACTTCTTTTTTGCGTCCAAAGAAATTTTCTTAAATTCTTCAAAATCTAAAGAAGAATCTTGCCTTAAACGTCTTATTTCGTTTATATCATATTTACCATATTCGTACTCTCCAAGAGCATAGAGGTTATTAGTATCAATTAGTTGAAATTTTACAAAGTCAGCCCCGCTTTCTATTGACTTAATGATACTTTCCATCATTAGCCAAGGAGAGCCAAAATGATTCATTGCTGCCTCAGATATTACTTTAACTTCACTTTTCATTTATGATAGAAAAAAAATCTTTTATAGATTTTTTTTGAATTTTTTTTATAGATTCCCAATTTTTAGTTATATCTTTTTTAAAACCCCCTTTCAAAATTTTTTCAGCTTTAGAAATTATATTTTTGTAATCTTTTACAATATTTATATCTTTCTGACCTCCTCCTATAAAATCCACCAAACTAACCGATCTTTGATCATAAGACAGATTAACTACATTAGTTCCTAATGACCATAATGGAAGAGAAGTATGAACTCTATATGAGATGGCATGACTAACTTGCATTAATATTTCAAAATATTCATAAACATCGCTCGTATACAAAAACTCATGATCAAAACTTTTAGCGTATGCAATATCCCTTTGATCATTACACAAAATTATAGGCTCTTTTTTTGATAGTGATTTCATCATATCAAGCAATTCGTATGTTAATGAAGGTATCAAATTCTTAATTTTGTAAGGTACGTTCATCTGATCAGGATTTCTTATAGCTATCAATGGAAATTTACTATCCAAAGAAACATCAGTAACTTCTTCATTTAAAAGTTCTTTAATAAATATTGATGGGCAGCCTCCTACTACATGATTATCGTGCTTTGAGATACTATCTAAATGATCTTTTGTAGCTTGATCTCTTGAAAGAATTATTTGAGATGCTTTGATAACTTCTTTCATGACATTGTCTTGAATCGCATCTGTCCTTCTCATTAAAGACCCATTCTGATCATAAATTTCACCATAGGAACAAGAAAAGGAAATCATTGGTTTTCTCAGGGCTTGAAGAGCATTTATGTCAACTTCCAGGTCTCCATTTTCAAAAAGATTTCCACCTCCCAAAACAACACCATCTGACTCCTCATTGATTCTATAGACAGTTGATTTTGTTAATCCAGACATGTTTTCATAGCCCTTAGAAAAAATAGTAATAAAGTTTACATTTCTATCAGTTTGGGATTTGATTAATCTCCTTACGGACTGCTGGATTAGAAAGTTTCCAATGTTAAAGCCTGGACCGAATGGAACTATATGGAAAAGATTAAGATTTCTCATTTTTCTTTTTTTCGTAGACAAAAATAATTTTTTCTTTTGACCCTTTATTTTTTTTTAAAAATTCTTGATCATGAAAAAGTTTTTTAAAAAAATCATAATCTTCTTTAGTATCTAGAGTGAGTCTAACATCAGTTAAGAAATCATATTCTATAATCTTTTTAGAACTAATACATAGAATCATATTTTTTTTGATTATTTTTTGTATCGGTGAAATATTTTCAAGAATTTCTTTGTTTAGAGTTTCATAAGAGATTGAGTCAAATAGTTTTTTATTAAAAATTTCAACTGAGATGCCATAAGGGAAAGATCTCTCTAAAATATTATTCAAAACATATATATTTGGATTAATTTTTAAAGCCTTGATAGCTTCCAATATCAAATCGAAATATATGAAGGGAGAATCGCAGTTTATTCTCCAATACCAAACTGAAGAGTTATGGTCAGATAGCTCTTTCAATCTTAAAAGAGGATCTAATGATCCTCGAAAGGTCTCCAACTTAAGTTTATTACATTCTCTTATAATAGAGTCATCACAAGTCCTCTTAGTAGTAGACAGAATTGGATCCTGAATATGATTACTTATTTTTTTTAAATCTGTAATTTGATTAAAGAGATATTCAATAATTGTTTTGTTCCCTTCAAAAGGTAATAAAACTTTATGAGATAATCTTGAAGAGTCTGTACGAGCAAATAAGACAGGTAAAATTTTTAACATTAGAATTATTTTTAAAAGACTAAGATGAAATATTAAGTTTTTTACTTTCTATTTCAAATGTAAAGTCTATATCTAAAATATCCTTGATACTATTATCATGTGAAACAATAAAAATTCTCTTTACAGATCTATGTTTTGACAGTTTTGATAATATGCTTTCTTTGTTTTGATCATCTAAGGCGCTTGAAGGCTCATCAAGAATTAAGGTATCTGGTTCTGAAAAAATTGCCTTAGCTATATTCAATCTTTGAAGTTCACCGCCAGATAGCCTTGAGTTTCTCAAGCTTCTGCTTTCTTCTGAAATTAAATAATTTAGATTTACCACATTAAGACAATCGTTTATTTTGTCAACATCCTCTTTGGTTAATAATTCTTCATCTTTATTAGCAATATTTTCATATATTCCTTTTTTTTGAGGGGGCACCCATTGACCAACATAGCTAAAATTTCTTGATTCTTCAGCTTCTCTTAGAATATGCCCCTTACTTTGTTTCAA
>MDTG01414657.1_pt1 | contig 15584 bp, 16 predicted proteins | sample 811421 | NCBI WGS metagenome assembly MDTG01 (sample SAMN05326645, study PRJNA326480) | marine metagenome | isolation source: seawater | place: Pacific Ocean: South East | collected 2011
ATTATATTTAATAATTATTTGTTTTTCCGCATCAAAAACCAAACGGAAATACCATACCGCATATAACCATTTATCCTGTTAGAAAACTATAGAAAACACTTGATAGATTACATGTAAAGTGAATGATAACTGGAGCAAAAAGTGTATTATATTTTTCATAATAATATCCTGAAAGCAGCCCAACAAATGTAGCACTTATTACTATTTTTAATGCTGAAATAAAATCAACTCCATATGACATAATTGCAAAATGCATGAAACCAAATAATAATCCAGTTATGAATACAGAATATGAAATTTTAATTTTTAATAAATTAAATTGATATTTTTTAAATTCAGAATAATAATTTTGTAAAAATCCTCTAAATAAAAATTCTTCACCAAAACCATTTAGTAATAAAATTGTTAATACGTCTTTAGTAGAAAAATTTGAAATCGATCCAGAATTAGAATTGGGAATTATAATATCTAGTATAAACAAAATAAAAAATATCAAAATGAATGTAAATGAAAGTACTTTAAATAAATTTGGAATAGATAAAGAATAATTTATTTCCAAATTATAAAACTTTATTAATAAATAAGAAAATAACACAAAGCACAATTGCATGACAAGGCCTTTTGGTATTAATTGAAAATTTGATACTATGATTCCGTTTATTATTGAAGATGCAACAACAATGAAAAATAAAAGTAACAAACTTGTTATGTGGATTTTTATGCTTTTAAACATGCTTAATAATTATTAATTATTATTTATATATGTTATCAATTGATTATATAAATCCGATAATTTTTGATTATCACTAATTTGGTATATTTGTTTTATTTTGCTATTTTCCACCATTAGTATCCCATTTAGATGGTCTAGCTCATGTTGGAATAATAAAGATAAAAATCCTTTGAGAGGTTTCTTAATTTTGTCACCATTTTGATTAAAATATCTTACTTTGATTTTATCAAATCTTTCAGTCATTAATCTAATTTCAGGAACGCTTAAACATCCTTCTTCACATTCCTGAATTGATTTATTGTTACTATGGTCTATTTGAGGATTAATATAAAATTCGTAGTTATTCGCATTAGGGTTCCCAATTGCATTAGAATTATCTTTATCATCACTAACATCATGTTTTAATCCGATAAATATACGTTTATTATAACCAATTTGATTTGCTGCCACTCCAGCACATGGAGTAGCCTTATAAACATCTAACAAATCATTTAGAATTTGTTTTGTTTCATCTGTGAATGGTTGATGTACTTCTTTTGTTTTTTGCTTTAAAAATTCAATATTGGATTCTATTAAATTTTTTCCATCCCAAACTTCAACTAATTTTTTTAATGCCATAAAATTATTTTTTTAACTATTAAATTTAATACTATATTTTTATACAAATTAATCACAATAAAAATACAAATGAAATATATAAAAATTTTTTATACAGGCGGCACATTTGATAAAGAGTTTAATGAAATCACAGGAGAGTTGTTCTTTAAAAAAACTCAATTATACGAATTATTAGAACTTGGTAGATCAAAATTAGATGTCAAAATTGAGACTTTAATGATGGTTGATAGTTTAAAAATGAGTAATACTGAAAGGCAATATATTGTTGATAAATGTAAAAATGAGAAAACAAATAATATCATTATAACTCATGGCACGGATACAATGGTCAAAACAGCAGAGCTAATTGCAAATCAAATTACAGATAAAACTATCATTTTAACTGGAGCAATGATTCCCATTAAGTTTGGAAGCTCAGATGGATTATTCAATTTAGGCAGCGCAATGTCTTTTGTGCAAGTTTTAGAACCTGGAGTTTATATTACCATGAATGGTAGATATTTTAATTATGATAATGTTAGAAAAAATAAAAAATTAGGTATTTTTGAAAAGATAAAATCTTAGTTATTAATTTCTTCTGTTTTTAATGAATCTGTAGGTATCATAGGCTTTGGCACTTCACCCCAAAAATTGGGATCTGTTCTTAATTGGAACATAATATTAGAATCAAGCATTAATACTTCCATATTTTTATCAGCCCTAACATAGCATTTATTATATTCACTGCCTTGACCAAAAACATAGTATGCCAATGTATTTCCTCCATCTCCAACAAGTGCCAGATGTGTCCCTGCAACTGGATCAACGCCATATAAATTCCATTTCTCTTCTTTATTAGTTACAGAATATAACTGTTTTATTTCAGATAGTTTTAATAGTAAATCTTCCACCTTATTTTCTCGCAGCACAAGAGAATCATTACCACTAATTACCCAGGAATCATTTTTTGTACTAAATTCAATGGCGTCCTCATTTGCAGATATAATTACTTTTTTGATTAAATCTTTTTCAATATTTAAAAATGAACTTCCAGGATTTTTGTAAGAATTTTGTTGCTGAACATTTAGGAAGTATAAAGCTATTATAATAGCAATACCAATTATAGCTTTCGTAATTTTTTTATCCATAATATTCCAGAATAAAGTTTGATTTTTTATTGATATTTCTTCTTCTGATTAAACCATAAGCGATAATTAAAATAGATGGTAATAACATATTAATCCATTTCCATCTTGTTCTAAGAGAACTGTTTTCTTGTCCTTGAGCCTCATCTATTAAGGGCCTAGAAATTATTTCTCTGGATCTTAAAGAGACTAGTTCAGCATCTCCTAAAAGAACATCTATGCTATTTTCAATAAACGTATAATTTTCATTAATATCATTTCTAACGACTCGCATATTTGCAATAGAATTATCATCTAAAAATTCAGAATCAGTAATTAACGTTATTTCTCCACCACTATTAGTAACTAGTTTCCCACCAATAATTTTTGATGATTCGTTTAAATTATTTAAAATAGGATTAATTTCTGGTAGGGCTCCTAAATTAAAAATATCTTTCATAATAGCAGAATTATTTGATGTTTTTAATAGAGGAGTAAACATAATAGAATTACTTGAGTCCACTAATGTAATTTCACTTGGGAATGCAACTTGAATTATTTGCAAACCTTCTAATCCAGTGACATTATTTTCACTAGTTTCAAAATTTGTAATAGAAGGTATAAACGGATAATCAATTTGTCTTTGTATTGAAAACATTCCAGATTGTTGTCTTGCTACAAGCTGTTTGCAATTTTGATCAAGAACTAAATTTTCTTCTATATTAATTCCAAATTCGTTTAATAAATTAAAAATATTTGATTGTTTTGGTGTCCCCTGTGAGGTTTGAATATCGGTATTAATTTTACCTTGTGCTAAAAATAGTTTTCCTCCAGAATTAATATATCCTTTTAAACCAGCTAGCTCTTCTGGATTTAAATCACCATCAATATTACCGAGTAACAGTAAATCAATATTTGAACTTTCTAATGATTCCAATGAAATATTATTATTAATAATAAATCGTTCTCCAAGTATAGTATTTAAATTTTCATATGAACTCATTTTTGTACCAGCTTGAGCAATACCAAGAGTAAATTGTTTATCATCAATTAATTTTTTAATAGATTTTGTCAAGGTGTATTCAAGCCCCGCAGAAACTCCAAGCATAGGAAGAACTTCTGATTTTCCATTATATCTAAGCTTCATACCCATAAATATTGTTTTAAAAGTAACTTCATCATTTTCAATAACTTGAATATCTTGTGATTGTATTCCATCACCTTGTGCTTTGGAGGCAAAATTTTCATCATCAGGAACAAAATAAAAATTAATATATCCACTATACGCAGCATATTCTTCTAAAACATCTTGAATATAACGTTTATTATTTTTTAACGGTCCAGGCAAATCATCTGAAAAGTACAAATCGATAATTAAAGGATCGTCAATTTTATTTATCGTCGATTTACTCGATTCAGATAATGAATACATTTTATTATCAGTTAAATCTAATCGCAGAAAATAATTCATTGATATTAGATTTATTAAAACAAATGCAGCAATATAAATTGCGTATAATATATATGATGAATTATTATTTTTCATTTTTTACGAGATAAAGATTCAATGGTTAACAAAATAAATAAACTAATTAGAGATATAAAATATAAAATATCTCTTGTGTCAATTACACCTTTTGAAATATTTGATAAATGATAATCAATACTAATATATTCAAAAATTCCAGAAAGTGAATTTGGAATAAAAATTAATAGTTTGTCAATTAAGAAAAATAATAAAACAAAGAAAATAGCAATTATAAATGCAATAACTTGATTGTCTGTTAAGCTGCTAGCAAAAACACCCATAGATGCATATACACATCCTGCTAGAAATAATCCTAAATATCCCGTAAATATTGCTCCATAATCAATATTTGTACCCACATCAATAAGATTAACCAAGTGAACTCCTGTTAGTAGTAGAGCAACTAGAATTAAAGTTATTGATGCAAAATATTTCCCTAAAACAAATTCATAATTTTTAATTGGAAGCGTTGAAATTACTTCCATAGTTCCAGAATTTTTTTCTTTTGCAATAATGCTCATTGAAATTGCAGGAATGAAAAATAAATAGATAAGCGGAACAATTTGGAATAATGCACGCATATCAGATTGTCCAAAAATAAAAAAAGTATTAGAGAAAAAATATCCATTTACTAAGCTGAAAATAATTAGAAAAATATAAGCCATAGGACCATTAAAATATGATGCTAATTCTTTTTTATATATATTTATAATATTGTTCATTATTTTTTAGTTAATTTCCTGAAAATATCTTCCAAATTATCAGTTTTAGGATGCATTTCTAATAATTTCCATTTTGATTTTACAATAAATTTAAATAAATCTTCACGTGGATCATTTTTAGAATCATATTCTACTATACATTTATTTCCTAATTTAGTGCTTCTAATATTTTTAATTTTTATATCTTTAATTTTATCAGAAATTACTTCAATTTTTTCTTTTTCAGACCCGATTATATCTAGCGTTAATTGAACTTTACCCTTGTATTGATTTATTAGTTTTTTTGTTGATCCATCTGCAACAATTTCTCCTTTGTCGATTATTATAATACGATCAACGGTAGCTTCAATTTCTTGTAAAATATGGCTTGACATAAGCACTAACTTTTCTTTTCCTAATTTTTTAATTAGGCTTCGTATTTCAACAATTTGATTTGGGTCAAGGCCTGTTACAGGCTCATCTAGTATCAAGATTTTAGGATTATGGATCATTGCACATGCCAATCCAATTCTTTGACGATATCCTTTTGAGCATGCCCCGACTTGCTTGTGCAAAACTCCTTTTAAACCACATTGTGATACTACTGTATCAAGAGCAGCATTAAAATCATCACCATAAATATTTCTTATACTTGCAGTAAATTTTAGAAGATCAAATACATTCATATCTAAATATAGAGGGTTATGTTCTGGTAGATAGCCAATAATTTTTTTAATATCAAAAGATTTTTCATTAATATCTAAACCATCTATAATTACCTTCCCATCAGTAGGCTTTAGATAGCCAGATAAAATTTTTAATGTGGTAGATTTACCCGCACCATTTGCTCCTAAAAACCCAACTACCTCTCCATCTCCGATAGAGAAATTGATTTTTTTTACAGCTTTTACTGCGCCATAATTTTTTGATAGATTTTGTATCTCAATCATATACTAATTAATTTCCTTAAGAAAATGTTCTCCATCCCAGGTGAAACCATCATATTCAAATTTTGAAAATTCTTCAATACTTTGAACATTATTTTCAGCTAAGAATTTTATAAATTCACCTTTAACTGCTTTTCCATAATGACCTGCTGCAGTTTTTTTACCTTTTTTTCTAACAACAAAGTCTATCTTAATAACATTTTTGCTTGGTTTATAAGCCTTTCTATGTACTTGAGGCAGTAAATCAAAAATAATTTTTTCTTCACTTAGTGCTTTAGTTAAAATTGGATTCCATTGATTTTGTAATGATAAAACATTCATTTTTAGCTTGTAATTGGGAATCAAAGTATCTGGAGCAACCATGCCAAATAAACCGCTGAAGATACGTATGTGTTTGATCATATATTTTTTTGCATCATCACTCATAGAATCCCAGTTTATATGTTCATACACTACGCCTGTATATCTTTCAATAGCCATGGCGCATCTGCTATTAAATACATCTTGATTTTGTCTATGAAATAATTCAGATTTTTCTTGAGAAGTTCCATAGATGCTACTTAAATCTTCTCCTAACTCGCTTAAATTTTCAAGGAGAAATACAATTTTTTTAACTTCATCTTCAAATTGAAAATTTGTTTTTTCAAACCTTATTCCGGTAGACTTGACTTTTGTTTTCCCCTCACTTGGGGGTATTAATATTAACATTTGTTAACCTAAGTTTAATTGTAAATTGGAGGCTAATTTAAAGATTAATTTAATTTTTTAAAATATTAATTTTTAGCATTGCAATAATCAATAGAATTATAAATTTCTCGATCTAACATATATATAATTTCACATTCTTTTTTTGCTTCTCGTGATTTATTGAGAGCCAGATAGACGTTAATTAATTCAAATCTTGATTCTACATGATTTGGATCATTTTTAACAATTGATTTAAATATTTTGGCTGCTTTTTTATTATCATCTAATTTTAAATGACATGAGCCAATTTGATATAATGATTTAATATGACTCTTATTTATATTAAAAGACTTAGTAAAATATTCAAGAGCAATATTATATATTCCTAAATTAAAATATGATTCCCCTATAAGATAATATGCAATATAGTCATTAGAATTGTTTATAAGATATTGGTTAAATTCATCAATGGCTAAATTATATATTTCTAACTCTTTATAAATAATTCCTATTTGGTAGTGTATAATAGGATCATTTAAGGATAGTTTAAGTGCGCCTTTAAATGCTTCTAAGGATTGCAGGAATTTTTTTTGTCCCCCATATGACATCCCCATTTGGACTAATAGTTCTTTGTTTGGTGATCCGCAATAAAGTGCTTGATTTAAATATTTTTCTGCTTCATAAAATTCATTTAACTGATTGTGTAAAGTTCCAATTTTATATAATACTGTAAAGTTTTCTTCATTAAATTCAAGTACTTTTTTATAATTTTCTAACGCATTAGAAAAATCATTTATTTTATAATAACATTCAGCTAGATCAAAATAATATTCATATTGATCAGGGAATTCATCTATTAATTTTATATAGATATCGATAGCTTCTGGATTGCGATTTGTATTAATTAGAGATTGTGAATACATGTATAATATTTCCCAATCATACATATTTTGTAAAATATATTCTTTTAATGGTTTTATTGACTTTTGATATTCCTTATTTGCAAATAACAACATACCTAAGCTTAAATTTAAATCATCTGTATTTATGTATTTTTTTGCTTTTTTGTAGTGGGTAATTGCTAAATCGTTTTCAAAAATTAATTTATATATATTCCCAATTTCAAAATGCGCTAAACCATTGTATGGATTTAATTTTGTACATTTAATAAACGCATCTAAAGCCTGTTTATATGATTCTAAGGCGTTATATGACAATCCTAGATAATAGTATATTTCTGAATTTGTAGTATTTAATAAAATAGCTTGAGAAAACTTTTTTGTTGCAAATTCAAATTCGTTTAAATTGAAGTAACAAAGACCTAAATTGTAATATATTTCAAAATTATTAGGATATATGTTTAGGATAGACTTTAAGATATCTTCAGCATCCTCATATTCATCAATTGCTATTAATGATTTAGATATATTTAATTTTGCGATTAAATTGTTTTCTTCAATCTGTAAGATTTTAAAGTAATAATATATAGCATCAATCCAGTCTTCATTTTGAAAATAAATATTACCAATTGCTTGAAGTGCTCGAATATCAGAAGGATTTTTTTTAGAGTAAATTTTAAAATTTTCGGTAGCTAAATCATAACGGTTATTTTGGTAATCCATTAGACCCAAGAAAAAATAAGCATTTGATTTTAAGCTATCTTGAGAAATATCTTTGAACGCATTATAAAACAGACTATCATTTAAATTATTTATCAAGTTTAAATTTTCAAAATAATTTAAGTCCATATTAGAAGCCTTAAAGCTAAATGATTTTAGCATATTTTCTGCTGCCTGTGAATACAACTCATTCTCTAAAAATAACAATCCCTCATTCATTACATCTATTGCTGAATCATTATTTGAGTAAGATGTTTCATTTTCTGCAGATATTTTATTATTGATTATAATTTTTGGTAAAATAAAAATTGAATCATTTGGCAAGGTATCATTATTTGTATCTAAAATAGTTATCAAACTATCAACATTATATACTTTATCATATTTTTTCTCTTTAATTAGAATTTCTTTGAGAATATTCAATGGTTCTGAAAATTTATTTTGAGCATTGATTATATTTTTAGTATTTATATTAATAATTTTTTGGATATAATATTTAGAAGATTCTAAATCATTAACTAAATAGTATAATTCTGATAGCTTTATTAATGTGTTTTCAAGATATAAATTATTATCCCCTACAATTTCTATTTGATCTGTTAAAATTTCTTCATAAAGCATTATTGCATCATCAAAAAATCCAGAATCATAATATTGTTGTGCTAAAATTTCCTTTTCAAATAAAGGTGTTTGCACAATCGCGAAAGAAATGAATAATATAAATTTTATTAAATTTTTCATCATTATTACGTACTATATCACTATCTATATGATTATTAAATAGTATTGTTCCTTAATAAATTATTATTCTAAATTTAAAATAAGATAAATTTAATATAAAATGAATTCAGATATAATAAAAGAAAGATTAGAAAAACATTTTGAAAACGATAAAGTAGAAGTATTTGATACTCGGGGAACTGGAGATCATTTTAGTATTATTGTTATATCAGATCAATTTCTCAAATTCAATATGGTGCAAAGGCATCAAATTATTTATAAGATTTTTAAAAATGAAATCACAAAAGAAATTCATGCTATGCAGATACAAACTTTTACTAAAGAAGAGTGGAAGAAAAAAAATATTTCTAAGTAACTTTTTGCTCTAAAAATTCTTATAATACAGTATGATTAAATCCTTTAATTCAGATGATAATCTCACATCTCCAAAAAAAATTGATGAAGATATAGTAAATGAAAATTCATTAAGGCCTCTATCTTTTAATGATTTTATAGGTCAAAAAAATGAGATTGAGAAATTAAAAGTATTCATTAAAGCTGCAAAACAAAGAGAAGAATCGTTAGACCATGTTATACTATATGGACCCCCGGGATTAGGCAAAACAACTTTATCAAATATCATTGCTAAAGAAATGAATGTAAATATTAAAATGTCATCAGGTCCCATTTTGGATAAAGCGGGAGATCTAGCAGGGATTTTAACCAATTTGGAAAATATGGATGTTTTTTTTATTGATGAAATACATAGAATTAATAGTGTAGTTGAGGAGTACTTATATTCTGCAATGGAAGATTATATGATTGATATTATGATAGACAAAGGACCTAATGCAAGGAGTATTCAATTAAATTTAAATAAATTTACTTTAGTAGGAGCCACAACTAAACTAGGTAATTTGACTTCTCCAATGCGAGATAGATTTGGAGTTATTGTGAGATTAGATTTTTATAATGATGAAGATTTATTTTCAATTATTAAACGTTCATCAAAAATATTAAAAATTAAACTTACGGATAATGGAGCTAAAGAAATTGCTAGAAGGTCTAGGGGCACACCGAGAATAGCAAATAGAATTTTAAAAAGAACTAGAGATTTTGCTCAGGTTAATTCATCTGATATTATAAATAGAGAGATTGCAAAAGATGCTTTAAATATACTTGGAATTGATAAAAATGGTCTAGATATTATGGATATGAATTTAATTAAAGCCATAATAAATAACTTTAATGGCGGCCCTGTAGGTTTAGATTCATTAGGTGTTGTAATTTCTGAAAGTCCTAAGACAATAGAAGAGGTTTATGAGCCTTTTTTGATTAAAGAAGGCTATATTCAAAGAACACCTCGTGGAAGAATTGCTTTAGATAAAGCTTATACATATTTAAATTTAGACAAAGACAATCAGACAAAAATTTTTTAAAAATAAAAAAGAGAGGAAAAAAATATGTTTTTTGGAACAGTTGAAAGACCACCGAGATTATCTGAATTTGAGTTTGAAATTCCTGAAAAATTAATAGCTCAACACCCATCAAAGAAAAGAGAAGATTGCAAGCTTATGGTTGTGAATAAAGATTCTGGGAAAATTGAGCATAAAAAATTTAAAGATGTAACAGATTTTTTTAATAAAGGCGATGTCTTAGTATTAAATAATACACAAGTTTTTTCTGCTCGTTTATTTGCAAACAAAGATAAGTCTGATGCTAAAGTAGAAGTTTTTTTATTAAGAGAATTAGAAAATGATTTGTGGGAAGCTATGGTAAAGCCAGCTCGAAAAGTTAGAATTGGTAATAAATTAATATTTAATGAAAATATTTCATGTGATGTAATTGATAATACTGTTTCAGGTGGTAGAGTTTTGAGATTTGAATATAATGGAGAAAATCTTTATTCATTTATTGATAAGAATGGGTTCTCACCATTACCACCATATATTAAGAGAGACCCCTTGCCAGAGGACAAAAAAAATTATCAAACTGTTTATGCATCTAGAAGAGGTTCAGTTGCCGCCCCAACAGCCGGTTTACATTTTTCTAAAGATTTATTGAAAAAATTAGAAAAAAAAGGGGTTAAAGTTGCATATGTAACATTGCATATTGGATTAGGTACATTTAGATCAATATTAGTTGAGGATTTAACCAGGCATCATATGGATTCTGAATATTACGAAGTGCCTCAAGAAACAGCAGACTTAATTAATGAAGCAAAATCAAAAAAGAAAAAAGTTTGGACAGTTGGAACATCTACTGTAAGAACTCTTGAAACCGTAGTAGTTTCAGGTTTTCAAATTACACCTAAGCAAGGATGGACAGATAAATTTATCTATCCCCCTTATAAATTTAAAATGAGTGATAGGCTTATAACTAACTTCCACACCCCTAAATCTACATTAATGTTATTAGTTGCAGCGTTTGCTAATAAAGATTTGGTATTAGAAGCATATCAAGAAGCAATAAAAAAGAAGTACCGTTTTTATTCTTATGGTGATGCAATGCTCCTTCTCTAATTTAATTATCTATGGAATCTTTAAATTATAGAGTTGGTAATGGGATTGATGTTCACCCCTTAAAGAAAGGACGAAAATTAATTTTAGGAGGAATTCATATCCAGCATGATTATGGATGTGATGGGCATAGCGATGGAGATGTTGTAGTTCATAGTATTATAGATTCTATCCTTGGTGCATTAAATGCTGGAGATATAGGTTCACATTTTCCATCAAATAATCAAAAATATAAGGATATAAATAGTTGCGAGCTATTAAAATCTATTTTTGATAAATATAGTTTCACTATTATCAATATTGATTCTACTATTATACTGCAAGAGCCCATGATTCAGCCTTACATTGTCAAAATTAAAAATCAAATTTCTGATATTTTAAAAACTAAAAATATATCTATTAAAGCTACTACTACTGACCATTTAGGATTTATTGGGAGTAAACAAGGAGTTGCTGCATTCACTACATGCATGTTAATAAATAATGATAAGAACTAGATTTGCTCCGAGCCCAACTGGCCTTCTTCATGTTGGAGGCTTAAGAACTGCGTTGTATAATTATATTTTTGCAAAGCAAAATAATGGAGAATTCATTTTAAGAATAGAAGATACAGATCAGAGCAGAAAAGTTGATAGTGCTGATTCAAAGATTATTGAGCAATTAAATTATTTTAATATTGACTTTGATGAAGGTCCTGATAAAAATGAAAAATTTGGTCCTTATTATCAATCTCAAAGATTGCAGCTTTATAAAAAACATTACATTGATCTTATAAAAAATAAAAAAGCTTACATTTGTATAGAGCACAATGGCAATTTAATTCCAGAATTTGATGTTGATTTAGCATTGGAAAAAATTAAAACATCTAAATTTGTTGTAAAATTATTAATTAATTCAGATAAAAAAATTAGTATTTATGATGAATTGAGAGGAGATGTAGAATTTGATTTAAGTTTGATTGATGATCCTATAATAATTAAATCAGACGGTTTCCCTACATATCATTTTGCAAATGTGATAGATGACCACTATATGAAAATTTCGCATGTTATTAGAGGTGAAGAATGGTTGTCTTCTTTGCCTAAGCATGTCTTATTATATGAAAGTTTTGGATGGGAGTTGCCATCATTTATTCATTTGCCATTATTATTGAATTTTGATAAATCTAAATTATCTAAAAGACAAGGCGATGTTCATGTAGAAAATTTTATTGATAAGGGTTATTTAAAGGATGCAATAATTAATTTTATAGCATTATTAGGATGGCACCCTAGTGGAAATAAAGAATTATTTGATCTAAACTATTTATTAGGTTCTTTTTCAATTGATAGATTGCAAAAATCAGGAGCAATTTTTGATATTAGAAAATTAGATTGGATGAATAGCCAATATATTAAAAAATTGAGTTCAAAAGATATTTTAGATATTTTATATAATATGAATTTGGTTAATAAAAGTATTAATTCAACTCAATATATTGAGATTATTAAATATGCAAAAAATAATTCTACTACGTTGTTGGATATTAATGATACTTTAAATATTTTTTTGGAAAGAAATATTGATTTATCTAAAAAATTATTAACAGATTATCAAACTTCTAAATTGTTTGAGTTGTGGCAAAACCAGTTGAGCTTGCTTCCGGAAGTTACAGAGAACAATATTCAAAATATTGTTGCACTATCTAAAAAAGAGCTTAACATTTATGGAAAAAGTTTATTTATTCCATTAAGATTAGCATTAATCAGCAAGGAGCATGGACCTGATTTATTTACTATTGTAAGTATATTGGGTCTTGAAGAAAGTCAAAAAAGAATTAAAGAATTATTATAATATAAAATGAAAAATTTTATTACAGAAATCATAGAAAATGATATAAAAAATAATGGTGAAATTGTAACCCGTTTCCCTCCAGAGCCAAATGGTTATTTACATATTGGCCATGCTAAATCAATTTGTTTAAATTTTGGTTTAGCAGAAAAATATAAAGGAAAATGTAATTTAAGATTTGATGATACGAACCCTACAAAAGAAAATTTAGAATATATTGAATCAATTATTGAAGATGTAAAATGGCTTGGGTTTGATTATGGTAAAAATCCTCTTTATGCATCAGATTATTTTGATATGATGTATGAATATGCAATTCAGCTAGTTAAAGATGGACTTGCATATGTTGATGATCAGAATTTTGATGAAATAAGATTGAATCGAGGAACCTTACAATCTCCAGGGGAAAATAGTCCTTTTAGAGATAGGTCAGTAGAAGAAAATTTAGATTTATTTACAACAATGAAAAAAGGCTTATTTAGCAATGGCGATAAAGTATTGCGAGCCAAAATAGACATGTCATCTTCAAATTTGAATTTAAGAGACCCTATATTATATAGGATATTGCATGAAAAGCATCATAGAACAGGAAATAAATGGTGTATTTATCCTATGTATGACTGGGCTCATGGAATTGAAGATTCCATTGAGGGGATTACTCATTCAATTTGCACCCTTGAATTTGAAGATCACAGACCCTTGTATGACTGGTTTTTAAAAAAATTAAAAGTTTATCATCCCAAACAAATAGAATTTGCTAGATTAAATCTTAATTATACAATAATGAGCAAAAGAAAATTAAAGGAATTAGTTGATAAAAAAATTGTATTAGGTTGGGATGACCCTAGAATGCCAACAATTTCTGGTTTAAGGAGGAGAGGATATACGCCAAAATCAATTAAGAATTTTGTTGCTTCATCAGGAATTGTAAAACGAAATACAACTTCAGATATCGCATTATTGGAATATGAATTAAGACAAGATTTAAATTTTATTTCTAATAGAGTTATGGCCGTATTAGACCCTCTAAAAGTTATTATAACAAATTATCCAAACGATGAGACGGAATATTTAGATTCATTAAATAATCCTGAAGATCAAAATAGCTCATATAGAAAAGTTCCATTTACTAAAGAAATCTATATTGAAAAATCTGATTTTATGGAAAATCCATTTAAAAAATACTTTAGATTAAGTCCTGGTAAAGAGGTTAGGCTAAAAGATGCATACTATATTACATGTAATGATTTAATAAAAGATAAAGATGGACAGATTATTGAAATTCATTGTACATATGACCCGAATACTAAAGGGGGATGGTCTGATGATGGGAGAAAAGTTAAAGGAACTATTCATTGGGTGTCAGTTGATTTTGCGATAAATGGAACAATAAATATTTATGATAGACTTTTCCAAGATGAATATCCTGATAAGAGTAAAAATTTTTTAAAATCAATTAATGATCATTCTCTGACTACGATGACAAATTGCAAATTAGAGCCTAGCTTAATTGATGCTAGGGATAATGATAAATTTCAATTTATCAGGCAAGGTTATTTTGTGTTGGATAAAAATAGTAAAAAAAATAATTTAACTTTTAATCAAAGCGTGGGCCTTAGAGATAATTGGTCAAAAAAAATAACTAATAAATGATTATTCCATCATATGCAAAAATCAATTTAGGATTAAAAATCATAAATAAAAGGCCTGATGGTTTACATAATATTGAATCTGTTTTTTTACAAATTAATCTTCATGATCGTTTAACATTTTCTTCAAGTAATAAATTTTCTATTATATCTAAAGGAATAAGCTGCCCAACTAATCAAAATAATATTTTATTTAAGGTCATTGATGTCTTAAAAAAAGAATATGATATTAATATTAATTTTAAAGTATTAATAAATAAAAATATTCCAATTGGTGCTGGATTGGGAGGGGGAAGTAGTAATGCTGCAGTTTTTTTAAAATATTTATTAGAAGTAAATAAAATAAAAATGTCTAATGAAAAATTAGTTAAACTAGCATCAAAAATTGGTAGCGATGTTCCATTTTTTTTACAGGGAGGATTTCAGCTCATTAAGGGCACAGGAGATCATCTGCAACCAATTGAAACAACAGTTTTTAATAATAAAAAAATTTTATTAATTCATCCAAAATTTCATATTTCAACTAAGTGGGCATATTCAGAGGTAAAAAAACATTTGCTTACATCAAATAATAAGCCTAAATTTTCGGCCTTGACTGAAAAAGTCAATTGGAATTTGTTTGAAAATGATTTTGAAAAATTTGTATGTAGGACATATCCAGAAATTCTGAAGTTAAAAAAGCTTTTAAAAAATGATGGAGCTTTGTACTCGGGTTTGTCGGGAAGTGGCTCGACTGTGTTTGGTTTATACAATGATAATCAGTCTTTTAATGAAATATTATTATTATTAAAAGATTATCACACCAACATAGCATTTCCCATCATACAATAAATATTGGGGGATCGTTCAATGGTAGGACACATGGTTTTGGTCCATGGGATCGGGGTTCGACTCCCTGTCCCCCAGCATGAAAATATTTAGTGGAAATTC
>MDTG01040858.1_pt1 | contig 15583 bp, 7 predicted proteins | sample 811421 | NCBI WGS metagenome assembly MDTG01 (sample SAMN05326645, study PRJNA326480) | marine metagenome | isolation source: seawater | place: Pacific Ocean: South East | collected 2011
AAAAACATGGTGCTACTGGAATATTGACGAAATTCCCAATCTTCATGGTAACATTGTGTTTAATTGCATCAGTATTCTTTGCTTATCATTCAGGTTTCGTCGATGGTACCTCTCTCAAACCAGGAGACGAACCTTCGCTCAATGTTAATGGAGACCTAGATGTTTATCTTCCAGAAGGTTCTCCTGTATTGGAATCAATCAAAGAAGTTGAACAGAATTGGTCGACAAATGTAATGATCATTTACATCGATTCTCCGGAGAAGCCGATTGATGACAGAAGAATTCTTCAGGAAATGTCCTATGTTGAGAAGAAATTGAATCCACTGATTTCTGACCCCTCTGATGATGTAATCTATGCTTTATCTCTCTCTACAGTAGTCAGCGAAGTAAACTCAAGTGTCGGTCGTGTCCAAGATGCATTCGTTGATGAATTGGTAGACGAAATTTGTGCCCAAAACAGCGAAGACTGTATCGGTGAAGATGCTGGTGAAATAATCAAAAATACTCTTGATTTAGCTGATCCTCTACTTGGAAATTATAGTATTCCTTCGCAAGCAACAATCGATACAATTGTTGGTGAAATGTATGAAGATAATGGAGATCCATCACCTGGTTTAGACAAACTTGCTAGAGATACTACTGGTGATGGATTATTAGACAAGGCTGTTATTATCATTGCAGTCGATGAAACAAAAACAGCCAAGGAAGTTATTCAGAAAACACAAGATATTTTGAACAATATTTCGAAAGAAGAGCGAGCATGTGAGTACGATCAAAACGGTGAACAAGTTGGTGCTGAAACATGCGATTGGGAGGACCTAGGAATTTCAATGACACTTACTGGGCCGGTTCCAATTACGAATGCTGTAACAGAATTTTCATTCAAGTTGTTTTGGCAAATATTCCCACTTGCAATTGTACTGGTTGCTCTTGGTCTATTCGTATTCCATTCTGATGTATTACAGACCGGTTCATGGAGGCCAATTCAAGGAATTAAGGTTGTTATAATTGCAGGATTACCTACTCTTTGTTCTGTATTCTGGACTTTAGGAATAATGGGTTATACCGGTTATGAAGTGACGATGACGGTAATTATTGTCGGACCTATATTACTTGCTTTAGGTGTATCTTATGGATTACATATCACCAATCGTTATGCCGAAGAAACTGGTACTAAAGATGAGAAAATACGGCAATCATTGGCTTCAACAGGACGAGCTGTATTCTTATCAGCTGTTACGACTGTTATCGGTTTCATTTCTCTAACATTTACTCCAATGAAACCTATTGAAACTGTTGGAATCGCACTTTCAGGTGGTATTGTCGTAGTATATTTCCTAACGATGACAATGGTTCCAAATCTAACATTATTACTAGATCTTCGAAAGCCCAAACATCCACCATTGCCTGTTTTCGAGAAAGTAGTTCAAGTTCCAATTAATTATTCGAAAGCAGTAATCGCTTTCTTCATGGTACTGATATTTGTGTCTGGATTCTGGGGACAAGAGAATGTAGAAGAAAACATCGATCTTTTAGGTATGGCTCCTGAAGATGAACCTTCAGTAATTACAATGAAAGAGTATTCTAGTGATTTTAACGCTGGTCAAGTTGGAATGATTCTAATAGAGGGGGATATTTCTGGAGAATCACCTATTGAAGAATCTGAACCAGTAGAAAAATTGCTTGGTATTTCCGATTTGGAAAATGAACTGAATACGATAGATCAGACTACTGCTGTTAGTATTGTGTTCTTGATGAAATCTGTGGGTGTTGGTGTAAATGGGAGTGGAGCTCCACTGTATAACATAACAGACAATCCACTTGTTCCTGATGAACTAAGAGATGGTTTGGAACCTTATCTGAATAGAGAATTTGCCGATGATTTGACCTTCTGGGAATTACTGACTGCTCCACGTGCTAATGGCACAGAAAACACAGTTGCTGAGAGATTCCTTCTCGATGTATTCTACTCCAGTCTTACCGATGAAACAAGAGGCCTGTTTATTTCTGATGATTATTCCCGGAATTTGATCTATGTTGATATGCCATTCGTACCTGTTGCAGAAACAACTGATGCAGTTGCTAAAGTGAATGAATATTCATCTAATAACCACAAAGGAAATATCGATTCAGGAGAGCTAACTGGTGTCGCAGCTACTGCTATTGCTGTAAACGAAATGATTGTCAGCAGCCAATGGTCTTCTCTTGGTTTCGCGGTTGTTTTGACATTGATGACCTTGGCTATAGTATTCAAGGATATTAGGTTCTCATTATGGACAACTGCTCCTGTTATCGCCACGGTTGCTCTTCAATGGTTAGTTATGTGGCAGATGGATGTTTCTTTATCTCTAGTAACAGTAATGATTGGTTCTATTTTGGTGGGGGTCGGTGTTGATTTCTCTATTCACATAGCCAATCGTATACGCGAATTGGGAGGAGGTATTGAAGCGATTAGGACTTCGACTGTGAGTACGGGTATGTCTCTATTCGAAGCAGCGACAGTAACCACTTTAGGTATGATTACAGCATATCAGATTCCTATTCCTGAAATCAAACCGTTCATTACGGTAATCATAATTTTACTTTGGATAGCTGCTGCAAGTGCACTTATTCTATTACCTGCAATATTCGTACTTTTGGAAGAGTTAGGAATTGGATCGTCTGGAGGTTCATCCTCTATGGCTAGAAAGCTTGGCCTAGGACGTGTTGCATCTAGAGGTGATATCGATGCAGTTGATGCAACTCTTATTCCTGATCATGGCGATGCATGGTGAACTCTAAGGGATGCCACCCTAACGAGTGTACATGGTCCGGTACTGGTTAATGAAGTCCGAGCCCGATGTCTATCCATTTTCTCAATTGATTGCGGATGGTAAAACCCATTGGGACGGAGTACGTAATTATCAAGCTAGAAACATGATGCGTGATGATTTGAAACTTGGGGATTTTGTTCTATTTTATCATTCTAATACTAAACCTCCTCATGTTGCCGGGATTGCTAAAGTATGTCGTGAAGGATATCCTGATCACACATCTTGGGATCCAAATAGTAAGTATTTTGATGAGAAATCAACACCTGAAAATCCAAGGTGGATGATGGTAGATATACTGCCTGTAAAAGAGATGAATATGGTTAGCCTTGCAGATATCAAAGCTAACCCTGCACTAGATGATATGCCATTGGTTCAAAGGGGTCAAAGACTTTCTGTGCAACCTGTTTCCCAAGAGCAATATGAAGAAATTTGCAGGATGGGTGGAGTTCTATGATACCGGTCTCTTCTCGAGCATCAACTATCGAATATGCAATTAGAGATGTTGTGGTACCTGCAACTAAACTCGAATTGGAAGGTCACAATATTATCAAATTGAATATTGGTGACCCAATAGCATATCCTGGTTTACCTACCCCTCCGCACATGGTTGAAGCATATCGAGCAGGATTATTGGATGGAAATAACGGATATTCTCCCTCATATGGATTGCCCGATTTGCGAGATGCAATTGCTTATGATGAAACATCAAAGGGATGGAATTGCAGCAAGGACGATGTTTATGTTTGTCATGGTGTAACAGAAGCGCTGCAGATAATTTTTGCAGCAACGCTAGAAAAAGGAACCAAAGTATTGGCTCCTGGGCCTCACTATCCTCCTTACATGGCTTATCCACAAATGTATGGCGCTTCTACTGTTGAATACGCTCTGAAATCTGATGATGGTTGGTCAATAGATTTGGATGATATTGAATCAAAAATGGATGAAAATGTCCGATTATTGGTATTGATTAATCCGAACAATCCTACTGGTAATGTCGCAGGCGAATATGAAATCTCTAGGTTGCTAGAAATAGCCAAAAAATGGCCTAATTGCATGATTGTTGCTGATGAAATATATGATGCGTTGGACTTCAGTGGAAAGCAAGTATCAGTTGCATCTCTGTCAAAAGATGTTCCAGTTTTTTCACTTAATGGCGTCTCAAAGGTATACTATGCTCCTGGCTGGCGTATTGGTTACTTAGCAATTCACGATCCAACAGATGTTCTAGTAGATGTGAGGGATGGTATAGAGAGATTATTACGCTCGCGTTTGTGCGCCAGCACTCCCGCTCAACTGGGATATCTAGCTGGCTTGACGGGAGATAAAGGTTGGATGAATGATTATTTGTCGAAAGTTCAAGCAAGACGTCAGTTATGTCTCGATAGAATCGCTGCAATAGATGGCATAGAAGTTGAAGCACCAGGTGGCGCATTCTACCTGTTTGCGAGATTAACAGATGATATTTGGTCCAATGATGACAAGCAATTCGTTCTTGGATTATTGCATGAAGAACATGTATTAGTTGTACATGGTAGCGGCTTTTCTCCTGAGAAAGGAGCAGGTCATATTCGTATAGTTTACTTGGCAGATTTAGATACCTTGAATACTGCATTTGATAGAATAGATGCCTTTCTTCAACGTCACAGGTCGGCGAAGAAGTGATGAAGTCGTTGTTATAGGCACCTCTGATGAGGAGGTTCGTTCTCGCATGCTTCGCATGCATACTACTGGTTCCAGTAGTTAGTGCAAGCACTATCGAAAATCCATCAAATATTTCATTAAACCACTTTTTCCCATTTTTGATTGCTTTTACCACTGCAATTGTTCTTTGGAAGTGGATGATTCCAACCCAATTGTCTGGATTGCAAGTAGGTTTTGAGATCGATGATGGTCTTTACGAAGTACATGGTTTGACAAAAGGGCGAGGTGGAGTAAAGCGCCTGCTTGGGTTGCAGAATGTAGGTTTTGCAATCGCACTTTACATGATGGCTATGACTGGCGTATTGCTACTTATTGCTGAACTTATTTTCGATCCTGATGTATATTATCTTCCAAATTTGATGTTAATGGGATTACTGGTTATGATTCCAATCTTAATTTCTCCTTGGGAATCATTGAATGGACAATTGGTTGGTCGAAGAATAGGTATCGGTAAAACAAAAATTTTCAGATTATTCTTCCGTAGGTCAGGAACATTGATTGGTCTGTTCATTGTATCAATTGCAACTTACATCTTCTTGGTTCCAGAATTAGATAAATCGCAAAAACCTCTGGCTATTGCTATCGCATGTCTTGTTTTCATGGGACCAACAATTCTTGCATATGGAAGAATTATGGGCGCATCATGGAATATGCTGATGATTGGAAAATACAGAACTTGGCTTGGTAGGCCGAATCCTATCGATGCCAAAAAATTGAGTTTTGTCGGAAGAGCATTCGCATTTATTCTGATTCTGTTCTTGCTAACTATGCCTATTACTGCAATCAATGGGATTGTTACAGTAATTTATGTCATGGTAAACCGTCCTGAAAATTCTCAAGAGATTCTGAATTATGGTGGAATATTGGGACATCAAGTGTATCTTCAGATTCAGGAAAACCCTCTACTTGCTGAATGGGAGGCTCTCAAAAGTTTACCAGAAGTTTTAGCGGCTTATCTTTCTCTAAACATTGCAATTGTTGGTCTTGCTTTCATATTTGAATTAATTAGAAACCTATACCTTGGAGGACAGTCTTTTGGTGGATTGGGCGGTGTAATTTTAGCAACTCCAAGAGAAATACGTTCTGAAGACCGTGCTCAGTCTAGGATTCTTTACTTCGCATTTGCAGGATTTAGTGGTTATACCGCATTACTATTGATTCTTGTTTGCTACAAGGAATTCGGAGACTTGATGCCTTTCATTGAATGGTTTGAATCAAATGGTTTTGATGAAAAGAATCGGTTGCTTGTAACCTGGATTTTCATTGCAGTAGGTCAAGCAATTTTCCTGATGACTTGGATACTTTCAATCGCTAAATTCAATCAACTTAGGAATCTGAAATTCGATCTTAATCCAGATCAACGCCGTGAAGGTGCAATTATGAGTGGCGGTGGCAATTGGATGTTTGACTTAATCGATGAAGCAGCATTGCGAAATGATGTCGATGGTTTAGTAAGATTTCAAAGGAGATCTATTGGGGAAGATGAAGCTATTGTTAGGATGGCGAAAAGTCGTGCCAGAATGATTGAAATGGCAATTAGGGGATTATGGCCCGCTGCCATCGAGGAAGCAAAGAAGGTACTAGCTCAAGCTGGAGGCGATAATGACGAGGCTCGAATGATTATCGCTGCGGGACACATTGCTTGTCGAAGATTGGACGCTGCCAGAGAGGCTTTACACAACTTACAACAGCCTGAAGGTTATGATGAACCTGAATTGATGGCATTCATCTGTGAATGGTTCGATCCGTGGAATGGTTCAGTCGATGAAGATGATATTTGGGATTGGGAAAATAACTCTTGTATTGATCACTTGAATGATTTGATGAAAATGCTCAGTTCATGGAGTCCACAACCTGATGATACTCCATTGCACAAAGACAACTTAACGATTAATGCAAGACTCTCTCATGTGGCGTTATTACGTGCCCAAAATCAACATGCTAGCGCATTGGAAATCTCATTACGCCTTGTAAGAGAATATCCATTGATGGCTAAACCAAGAATTGCAGCAGCACTATGTTTGGTCGACAAGGGAGAGTGGCACAGTGCTCTGAGTGTATTAACCGAACTTGAAGAGACTGATACTCATGATCCTCGAGTGAAAGCATTAGCAAATATTCTTGGGCGGCCAAGAACAGATGATGATGAAGATATTCTCGAAGTGGCTTTGACCAAACCAGCTACAAAGCGTTCCCGTAGATGGATTGATGATGCTCCTGTAAACCCGGTAGCAGCATTGATGCTGAAGAGTGGAGTCGATGAAGCATTAAATGCTAATATTATGATTGCAGCATCCAGTGCAGTAGAGAAGAAAATGACTCCACGTTTCACCTCTGGTGCTATTTCCCGTATTATCAACTGGGGTATTTTGACACCTCTTTGGCTAATGACTGGAATATATGTTTCAGGTGAAGTTGGGATGTTAGAAGGTCTGGCAACTTCTGTTGTGTTAGTTTTAGTTCACCAAAGCTTCAGGCGGTTTAGTAAACAACAAGCAAGAGTTATTCGACATCGTGATCAGAAAGCAATGGTCGCATATGCTAAGAGGATAAAACGACATAAGATAAGTTTGCAGAGAAACGAATTACCAGTTGGTACACATCTTTTGCTTTCTGGAATGTTGCTGAGTATCAATGGAATTGTCTATGATATTGGATTCCCTGGTTGGATGACATCAATGATTCAGAAGGATAGTGAAAGATCAGTACGTCCTAAACTGGTTAGAAGGGCAAAAGCAATGAAACGTGAACGTGAGGCGCGTTTACAAAATTTGACTCCCGGTTGGTGGTTAAAACGACCAAAAGAGGAGGGTGCAGATATTCCTGCTATGGAACGTTTAGTAGGTCCTGTAGCATATCGTGGTAGAGCTCAATTTATCCAACGTAAATCTGGCCGAGCAGCAAAGCCAACAGGTGGCCCACGTACTCGTAAGGGTATAATGTCGACAGATTTGAAGAGAAAAGGAATTCCTCATAACACTATAATTTCTGAAAGGCAATCTAAAGCCACGAATTATCGTGGACCGAGGAGACCTAGTTGAGAAAATCAACCAATATTGATTCAAAAGGGTCAAAGGCCTAATGCTTAACCACAGTCCATGGTTGAGAATCGTGGCAACCGAAAATCAAGTCCTGAAAACTTAGGATTTGCACAAATTGTGATGGATTCGGTGGTAGAGAGTGGTACACTTTATCGTGATGGATTGGGAATGATTGCCAGTGAAAATATTGTTTCCCCAATGGTTCAGAAGATTGTATCAAGCGATTTACACGGAAGATACGCAGAAGGATTGCCTTTCAAAAGATATTACCAAGGATGTGGTGGCTTTGATACAATCGAGGATTTAGGTTTAGATTTGGCGAAAAAGGTGTTTAATGTTCCATTCGCAAATATTCAATCGACAAGCGGTACAGTTTCAAATATTGCCGCTTTGAAGGCATTATCCAAACCCGGAGATTCGATTACTGCAGTTTCAACAGCTGATGGCGGGCATATTTCGCATGCTAGAATGGGTGCTGTAGGTCTAAGGGATCTTAATCTCTCTACCTATCCTTGGAATGAAGAAAGAATGGAACCAGATATCGATGCATCTGCTAAACTAATCAGAGAAATATCTCCTAAAGTTGCTTTATTCGGGCAATCAGTATTCTTGTTTCCCACGCCTCTTCAAGAGCTTGCTGATGCAGCACATGAGGTAGGTTCTACTGTAATGTATGATGGTGCACACGTTTTGGGTCTTATCGCTGGAGGATGTTTCCAAGATCCTTTGCATGAGGGTGCCGATGTAATGACCGGTTCATCACACAAAACATTCCCTGGGCCGCAGGGTGGTTTTATTCTTTCATCTAGTGAAGATGAAAAGTTCCAAAGAAAATTGAACAATGCAGTTTTCCCTGGTACTTGTTCCTCTTACCATCTTCACCATGTTGCAGGTAAGGTTGTTGCATTAGCAGAATTCCAAGAATATGGTGAAGAATTATCTTTGAACACAGTTGCTAATGCTCAAGCATTTGCTGCCGCTTTAGCTGCTGAAGGGTTTGATGTATTAGCTGAGGCGCGAGGTTATACTGCTTCGCATCAAGTCCTTACACGTCATGGAGATTTAGATTCCGGAGCTGGTGCAAAAGCAGCGAGTCTGTTAGAAGATGCAGGGATTATTACCAACATGAATATGCTTCCAGGAGATACGAAAGCCATGACTCCATCTGGATTGAGACTTGGTGTTCAAGAGTTGACTCGTGTTGGAATGGGGACGGATGAAATGCTAGATGTTGCGAGATTCTACGCTCGAGTTTTGATTGAAAACGAAGATCCATCTGCAGTGAAAAGAGATGTAAAAGAATTCAAATCGAACTATCAAATTATAAGATATTGCTTCAATGATGATGATGCTAATGGATATCCATTGTGATTAAGATGCCGCTCATAGACGAAGCAGAAATGATTCTAGACAAAGAATTGATTTCACGACTATATTCCAATTTTTCAACTGCAAATGGGATGATAATTGATACCAGTGGCAACTCCTGGTTTCGTTGGCGTGCTGACGGCTTGGATAGTTGGTGGCGAATGTTTGAGGAGGTCATTGATGCACCAATGGGGCGTAAATTAGCTAATGCTGCATGCGATGAGGAAGAACATCTCCTAAATTCAGAAGTCCTAGATTTCACTGGATTTTTCAAGAAAAAGAAGATATTGAAGGCCTTATTAGATAGGTGGAATTTACACGGTTGGGGTATTCCATCATTATCTCCTCCAAGTTTTGAATCGATAGGGCTAAACCCCATATTTGCTGGAATTTTGCAAGCGGATATTGAACGTATTAATTCTGAAAGATACCGTATGAGGTGGGAAGAAAAATCATCTGAGTCATGTATCTTGAATCTCGAGAAAACAAATAGCCCAATTCCTGCTTCGAAACCAGTATGTGAAACATATCCTGCAGGTGAAGATTATCAGGTCGAAGTTGAACCAAAGTGGAAAATTGATGGATTAAGTCACCATTTATTGCCCGCAGGTCTGTTTAAACGCTTACAAGAATCTTGTTCTGGCTTAATTGCTAATGTAAGCGATGATGAACGAGCTGCTTGGCCACAAGTTAACGATGGTTTCTTGTCATTAGCAATTGCTAGTAAAAATCTGTTCATCGCAGGAGAAGAGATATTTTTGGTTGCAGATTCAGATGGTTGGTTACAGAGTTGTGATGCATTCTTTTCCCCAATGGGTTTTTCGAAGCCCATTTCTGTTAGAGAGATTGATTCCAATGGCGGTATTGAGTTGATTTACCCTTCAATTCCTGTTCCTGCAATTACACTTGGAATGCTCGCAGGTGCCTGGATTAGAAGCGAGGGACGACCTGTAAAGGTCGGTTTTGATTCATCAGATGAAAATCTAATATTTACGTTGCAAAGTAGGTACGAATTGAACTAATAATTGAATACTTAGTCAAATCATCTACCGTGAAGGTTTATGACTAGAACAGTAGTGGACATGTCTGCATTAGTGTGCGGAGTGTATAATTATGTCAGTTTCACATAACCAAATGGCCTATGTTGCCATAGTATCAACTCTAATTTTCGGCTCCTTATTTGTTGGTGCTACTGGATATTTCCAAACCAGTAGTGATACAGGTGGATACGAGACTGCAGCCGAAGAAGATCTGGTTGGAGATGGCTCAGATACCGGTGTTTCTCTAGACACAGATGGTGATGGCCTTCCGGATGCTGTAGAAGCGCAGTATGGGACCGATCCATTGGACCCTGATACAGATAAGGATACAATGTCTGACGGATGGGAAGTTGCTAATGGATTAAATCCGTTAGATAATGGTGAGTCTGATGATGCTGATAATGATCCTAGTGAGGCTGAATCCGAAGATGCTGAAGAGCAGGACGAAGATGATTCTTGGCCTGACCCTGACGATGGTCCAAAAGGAGATCCTGACCGTGATGGTCTAATCAATTCAGTTGAGGTTTTGGAAGGTACAAATCCTCGTTTAGCCGATACTGATGGTGATGGTTTGAATGATCGTTGGGAAGTTATGTACAAAGAAGAGGTTACCGTTAATTCAATTAATTACACTAGATTCGATCCATTATCAGGTAACTGGGATTGTATTGAATTAGGCGATGATGGTATCATCGAAGCGCTAGAAGACCACTTTAATGGCGAAAATGGAGTTCCAACTTGGCAATCTTTGGCTAATGGTGCTGGTGAGTATTCGTGTGACCAAGTTCTAGATGCGGACGGCGATGGTTTGTTCAATCTAGAAGAGGAAGCCTATGGAACAGATCCTACAGAAGAAGATTCAGATGGAGACATGCTACACGATCTTCAAGAAGTTTCAAACTCGATGATTTCCATAATGACTGCAACAGGTCAAGATTGTGGAAGTGGACTACTAGATGCTAATCAAAGGATGGCTCCTTTCGCTGATGAAGTTGAGCAATTCGGTATTGCATGGTTCAAGGAAGATATGGATGGCGATGGTCAGTTAAATGGTCCATCTGACTGGGACACAGATGGCGACGGAATGCCTGACGGGTTCGAATTTTGTTATTCCAATCACATTGATCATCCATTCAACGATATGGCAAATCCACCAGTCAATCCTATGACACAGTTACTAAATCCTGCAAATAGCTCTGATGGGTACAGCGATTGGGATGAAGATGGTCTAAACAATATTGAGGAATATCAAGTGGCTGAATTATTTGGTGAAAATAAATTCACTTCACCATGGCATGCTGATACGGATGAAGACGATATGCCTGATGGTTGGGAAGCTTCCAATGGTCTTGATCCAAAAGATGGTTCAAATCGTGATTTAGATTCAGATCGTGATGGCTATGATGCAGATGGAAATGGTTTGGTTACCTTTTCCGAGTTGGAAAATGTGGCTTTGGTAGTTAATATTGATGTTGAATTGGATGACTGGGTTGTTGCAAATCAAACAGTAGCAAGAGCAAGGATTACATTATCTGGAGGAAACCAGCAGACAATTCCACTTGTTGCTCCTGTCGATGGATATGTTTACTCAATTAATGTCGAAGTTGGAGATACTATCGAAAGCAGATTGGATGTTTGGATTGAAATAGTTGAGCTCGATGAAATGTTCACTAACATTATGGAATACAATGCTAGAGATTCAGACGGTGATGGAACTCCAGATGGCCGTTCTACCGATCCGTTAAATCCTGATACAGATGGAGATGGTTTGAAGGATGGAATAGAAGTTATTGGCTGGGAAATACTTGTTGTAAATCGAGGAGTTCAACATACTCATGTCACTTCAGACCCTGGTCTATGGGATACTGATCAGGATGGACTTTCTGATTTTGAAGAGTACAATGATGTTTGTGATACAGGCTCTAACGCATCCAATTCCGACACAGATGGTGATGGGCTAAACGACCAGGCTGAAGCTTTGAATGGTTTCTCTTGGTATGGTGAAGAATATTTTACCAGCCCATGCATGTTTGATACAGATAACGATGGTTTAGAAGATGGAGAAGAAGTAATTCTTGGTAAGGATAATTTCCTGACACATGCAAACGATTCTGACACAGATGATGATGGTCTTATCGATGGCCATGAAGTGCTGTTTGTACCACGGCCTTACCAAAACCCTACCAGTCCATTAATCAATGATTCAGATGGCGATGGAATGCTCGATGGTTGGGAAATGCAAATCGAATCAGTTGAAGACAACTCAAAATCTCATTCTCTATGGGTTGCTACCGATTTATGGTTGCCTCCTGGTTGTGAGTCGATGATTGAATGTGGTCTTGATTCTGGTGGATATATGTGGAAGAATTGGCTAGGAGGATTCGTTCTAGAGAAGAAATACGAAATTCATGAAATGAATCTAACCAATTTCGCAGTTCCTAATAATCCACTTTGTGATTGTAATGGCAGATGGGCTCTTGATCCATCAGAAAATTCATTGAAAGATGATACATATGATATCGATAATGACACTCTTGCTAATGGTGCTGAAGCACCTGACCGCTGGGACACCAACCCTGTGGACGATGATACTGATGGCGACCTGCTGCCAGATGGTTGGGAAGTTAAATATTCTGAATTGGCCTTAATCATCGGCCTTGTTGACAATGTTACAACAACTGCCAATGGTGCTCGTGGAGTAATGGACCCTGCTCTGAAGGATTCAGACGGCGATGGTGTCGATGACGGAATGGAAGACCCTGATGATGATGGTTTAAACCGAACCGGTTTGATTGCTAAATATTGTCCATCATATGATGACCCAACTTCCAATAATTGCCACATTGATCCTGACTCACCAGATGGAAAATCATTCTATGATAATTTAGAGAATTATACTAGTTATGAAGAGTTCATTAATGGTACAAATCCAATTTCTAATGATAGTGACGGAGATGATTGGGATGATGGTCCTGAAGTATTCTACCAAGATCACGATGATGATGGAATGGCTACAGGTTGGGAATATTACTTCAATTTCGATCCATTCGATAGTGTCGATCGTATGACTGATACTGATGGTGATGGCCACGTCAATTATTGTGAATACAAGTGGGATACCAATCCTCGTGATATCAACAGCTTCCCTGGTGGACAGAATCAACTCTGCAATGCTTTTGAGGAGTAGGATAAATGAATAGAGTGACGAAGTCTAGCATTATGCTAGTTTCGATTTTACTTGTATCGATGCTACTGCCTACGGGTAGTACTTCTTCTCCAGTTAGTGATTCAGAGTTGACTAGTACATTGGAAAATGGAATTTGGATTAACGAAACATTGTCTGTAAACGGTACCACTAATCTCGCACCACAAAATGCAAATTGGATACTTTATGATGTGACAGATGTATACACTGAGTGGCCAATTCTTCGTAGCGGAGAGTACTTCAGTCATGTTACACCTATCGATGAGAATGTTTGGAATTGGTCGATAACTATTGATGTTCAAGGATTAAGTTGTACTTGTTGGTTGGAAGTAAGTCAACCCGATGGGCTTAGCAAGGCAATAATCAACAGAGTTATTTTCATTGGTTTAGGTCCTCACAATCCATTATTGCAACCGCTCCATGATGACCTGATTGTCGTGGATGAGCCGGTTTTGTTGACGACACAAGGAATTTTATCGGGTGGTTCGATTGGTGAATCAAAGATATTTTTGTCTTGGTGTCACGCTCCAAATGGTGCATGTGATGGTGATCTGCATTCCACTGAAGTTAATGTTACATGGGACATATCTCAACAAAGTAATGTCGGAACCTTCGTAATCGATGCAACAGAGTTGGAACTTTATGATGGAACTTGGCAATTTTCGTATGTTCTACAGGACATGTTTCTGAGAACTTCTCCTAAGGTCGATGTTCAAGTATTGGTTGATCAGACTGACCCTGAAGCAAGATTGACATGTCCTTCTCAGGCTACAGAAGGTGAAACTATTATTGTAGATGGTAGTGGTTCATCGGATGGTGTATGGAGCTCAAAATTACAAACTGTTTGGTATATCACTGAGCCGGATGGTTCTCTAAGAGTTGCTGACCAATCGGAAAGCAGTGGTATGTTCCTTACATTGAAACCAACAGTTTCTGGTAATTATTCAATACAACTTGATGTATTCGACAATGTCGGTCGAAAATCTAGTGTGTCATCCCAATTTGTTGTTTACAATATGGCACCTAAGTTAGAATTGAAATTGGATGATTCTGATGAAGTTAGCCCAAATTCATGGCAAATCGATGAAGGTGATGTTTTAGATATCTCAACCATTGTTGATGAAACAAGCAATGATCGAACAAACTTGAAATACGAATGGTACATTAACGATAGGTTAGTTTCGAATGATTCAGAATTATCGACAAGACTTGGTGTTGGAGTGCATGAATTACGCATAGTTGTTACAGATGATAATGGTGAATCTGCTGTACATGAAATGGACATTATAGTTAAGGGTGAAGTCACAGAAGAAACTAGAGAATTGAATTTGATGGGGATCGCACTTATTGTTACTATCATAGTTGGAGTTATCCTTTTCACTAAGCGTATTAGAAAAAATGAAAATGATAATTCTACTATGCCAAAATGGAATAGTTCGAAGAAAAATGAATCTGTTGTACATTCGAGTATTGATGAAGATGAATTACAGATGTGGAATGATTCAGATTGATTTGATTAAGGCAAGAACTGAAAAAACATTCCATCTACGGTAAATCATGTGGGAGGAGTCGCTGCACACAGTTGGTGCCGAGCCATCATCTGTAAATCATGATGAATATCGTGCGCGTCAGTCAAGACTATTTTCGCAATTGAGACTAAATGATTTGTTGATTATTACGGCACCTCATGAGTCTGTCAGATCAAATGATGTTCACTATGCTTATCGCACTAGCAGTGAGATGATGTATCTTTGTGGATGGAATGACCCAGAGTCAGTTTTCTGTGCATTTAATGAAGACGGTAATTGGAAGACGGTATTATTTGTTCAATCAAAAGATGTTCTAAAAGAAATATGGGAAGGAAGAAGACCAGGTGTTGAGGGTGCAGTGAAAGACTGGCCAGTTGACATAGCCCATCCACATGAAAATCTAAATCAGATTTTGTCGGAGATGTTAGTTAAGTGTTCGCGGGTTTTCGTTAAATTGGGTGTTGACAGTGATGTTGATTCGATAGTTGAAAATGAAATGAAAACTAATAGTCGTGCAAAACAAAAACTCGGAACTGGACCTGATAGTATCGTAGACCCTTCTTCACAAATCAATGAGTTGAGATTAAGAAAATCAAGTGCAGAAATAGAATTGATGCGACATTCAGCGAAAATTGCCAGCCAAGCACATATTCAAGCGATGGCAAACACTAGGCCTGGAATCGGCGAATGGCAATTAGAAGGTATTATTGAGGGCGTATTCAAGTATTGTAGATCATCAGGTACAGCCTATCCATGTATAATTGGAAGTGGTGATAACGCAACTGTACTACATTACAACGTTAATGACGATATTTGTGAAGATGGTGAGATTTTACTTATCGATGCAGGCTGTGAATACAACGGATATGCCTCCGATATAACCCGT
>MDTG01097717.1_pt1 | contig 15581 bp, 19 predicted proteins | sample 811421 | NCBI WGS metagenome assembly MDTG01 (sample SAMN05326645, study PRJNA326480) | marine metagenome | isolation source: seawater | place: Pacific Ocean: South East | collected 2011
CTCACATATACCAGGATACAGATTCACCAGGCGAATACCAACCTCTAAAAAAAGAAATCTTGATATTTCTTTTTTTAGGTTTTGAGGTTGGTATTTCTGTTTTTTACTGCTACTCAAAAGCTGCTCAAAATCTAACAGGTCGAGTATCTGATAAATGTCTAATTTGCAACCTCAAATAGAAGAAATTTAAATATTAGAAATTTCTTTTTTAGAGGTTGGTATTTCTGTTTTTAGCAGTTATCCTGGAAGGTGTGAGGTTGTGAAAGTCACAATCACATAGAAAGAGAAACAAAGTGGATACATTATTCGCACTAGTAGGACCAATAGGGTTCTGCACAGTTTGGTTCATAATCTTAAGAGGTGCAATCCCTCCGAAGAAGTAACACCAAAAGTTCCTCCCCACTGGCAAGGGGAGGAATCACCCCTGGGCGTTCGAGCTTCGATAAGTTACTGCCGGGTAACTTCGTAAATTTTGATAAGTTACTGCCGGGTAACTTAAGTTTTCGTAAGTTACTTCCTGGTAACTTAAGTTTTCGTCATTTTTCATAAGTTACTCCCGGGTAACTTGTCATTTTTAAGTTACTGCCGGGTAACTTAGCTCGAAACTTAGTGAAATTTTTCACAAGGTCGGGACTTGTTCGGAACTTTTCGGCGACGAACTTCTGTACCGGGAGGTAACGTGACACATTTTTCAGCGAACTGACTCAAATTGTACTTTCTAGTATCTTTTGGATTGTACTATTCGTTATGGCTGGTTGGGTGTTCTGGGTTTTCTTATCTAGTGTGTTATAGATATGTTGATCTATGGTATTAGGTATGATGAGGTTATGGATTGTAACGTTGTCATCTTGTCCGATCCTGTGGATTCTAGCCGTTGTTTGATGGTACTGAGCTGGTGTCCAAGGCGCTTCTAGTATAAGCATGTTGCTTGCCGCTGTTAGGGTGTGTCCGTGTGCTGCTGCAGTTATACTTATAACGATATTCATGCAGTTTGTATTAGTCATAAATTCGTGTTTTGCGGTTTCAGTCTTTTGGGGGGTTTGTCCTCCAATTATCATTGGGGAGTTGAGTTCTGCCGAGAGAGATTGTACTATGTCTCGGTGGTGGGCTGCTATGACTATCTTGTGTCCCTGATCATTTGCGTTTTGTACCCATTCAATGGCGTGGGTGAGTTTCGCTTTGGCGGTAATTTGTCGAAGAGCGGTAAGTTGGATCAAGGTTTCGTAGTTTTGGGCTGCATAGTGCGCTCTGATCCCTGCTGCTGTTGGGTTTCCGCCGTTTTGTTCTGCGAGTTGTTCTTGTTGTTGCATGTACCAATCTTGCAGGTCCTGTAGGGCGTGATTGTACTCTTTGCGGTACTTTGGTGCCATTTGAGTGGTTATCGTGCTGTAGGTGATTGGTGGAAGGTCTGGTAGGACGTCTTGCTTTTCCCTTCGTATGTAACAATGGGTTTTGAGCTTGTTATGGAGTTCTTTTAAGTTACTTGACCCGTAGATCTGCCAATGCCCCCACTGATCTTTGTAGGCATCACAGTAGCGTTTGTAAAAGTTCCATAATCCGCCAAATTCGTCTATTTTTTGAATTATTTCAAGTTGTGGCGCATATTCTGATGGCCTGTTGGTGATCGGTGTCCCTGTTAGGAGTAATACGTTTCCTGTTGGTGGTATATTCTTGGCTAAGTTTTTTGCAGCCTTCGTTCTTTGGGCGGTTCTGTTTTTGCAGTAGTGTGACTCGTCGAGTATCAACGTATTGTAGTTTTGTTGATTTAAGTGAGGTTTTTGTGCATGTATGTTTGGGTAGCCAATTATGGTGTAATCGGTTTCAGTCATATTGGGGGTTTTGCGTCCCTGTATGGTTTGAGTTGTGCGATTTGGCAATGCCTCTTTGATTTTTGTGTTCCAATCTTCGGTGAGGCTTGATGGACAGATGATTAACGCTGGATATTGATCTGTGTATTCTGTTACGGCTAAGGCTTGTAGTGATTTACCTAAACCCATTTCGTCAGCGATAAAGCATCGTTGTTTTTCTGTTGCGTACGCTACTCCTGCTTTTTGGTAGGGGTAAAGTTCTAATTGTAGGTTTGGTACGGTTATATTGGCTGTTTCGGCGTTTGCTAGGTCTTGGGAGTGTTGTGCTTGCCGTAGTTCTATTTCTGCCTGCTCTTTTATGCCCTCTGGGACTGGTATGTCAAAGTTGGCCGCCCATTGCATTAAGTCGTGGACTGTTTTGTAGGGTGCAGACCATTCACTTTTGTTTGGATCCCACTGTATTCCGGGAATTGTCTTGAGGGCGGTAACTTGTACCGGCTCGTAAGGAAGCCGTATTTTGAGTTTTCCGTTTTTGAGTCTTATGGAAGTTCGTCCGATGGGGTGATCTGGAAGTTGTAAACGCATCAGGTCGTCAGCTACTGTTATTCCCCACGCTTCTGCAAATTCAATTGCTTTCGGTAGGTTGGTAATTGGGAGTGTCCACACTTTATTCAAGCGATCCCAACGTGCTTGTGGGAAACTGTGTTTTAGTGCTTCTACTTCGTCTTTGTCGTAGGGAGTTTTTAGTGCAAGTTTATCATTGTCTAGGGTTAGAGTTTTCATACTTCGTTACCCCAACTGTCCCAGCCGTCTACTGTTTGTCTAGCAAAGAGTTCTATTCGTGGTACATCGCCTGAGCATTCTACAATCATATCTCGTGTACTTGCAGGTTTTTGGCTATGCTTTCTAGGATTGATCTCTTGAAACATGTTTTTAGTTGTTTTGTTTAAGATTTTCTTCTTGCCTTTAACTCCAAAGATGATATGTTCGGTGCAACCTCTAAAGTAGTACCCCATTCCCATCTCTGGTGTTCCATCTTTGTATGTCTTTATCCATGTTAGGAGTGTTTTGTACTCAAATCCCCATTCTTCACATACTTCTAGACCTGTTTTAATAAATGGGTTTGTTACCCATAAATATAGGTGGGCTTGGTCTGCGAGGATTTCTTTTACTGGCATGTTTATAATGTCTTCGTTAGTCATTGTAGGATATGTCCACTCAGCAGCTCCGTTGCCCCAGTTCTCCTTGTACTTCCAAGGGGGATCCGCATAAACAACTTCGTACTGCTTTGATGGGAGCGTTATCCCCATTGCTCTGCCATGGCATCTGCAAATCCGTCAAAAAACTTACTTCTGTTTTTCTGTCGTTCTTTTCCACCCTTGTTAAACCAGTTTCCAGGAACTTTTGTGCTTTGCGATGTGTCTACTATATTTGTAGGTTCTAGTGGCGGTAGCCCTTTTAGCCATAGGCGTGTCGCTTTTTTGAATGGGTGTCCATATTCGTATGGTTGTATTGTCTGTGTGTGGGTGGGTAGTTCAAATACCTTGCTACTTATTGGGTTCTCTACACAGATTTTGGGTATGTGATTAGCATCATAGAGTTTCATGAAGAATTCTCTTGCTTCCATTCCTTTTTCGTATCGTTCCATATTCATGCCATTTTCTTTTCCACCTGGGTAAAGAAAGCGTGCCCCAGCGTTACTGAGGTAAGTGCATGGTGGGTGTGCGATCATCATGTCCCAGTCTTGGTATAGGACGTCGAAAATGTCACCTTGGTAGTGTGGTCCTGGAACATCTGTGGGTTTAATATCGCAACTCATTACGTCGTGACCCTTTTTGGCGAAGGCTTCTCTTACTGTCGCTGAATATTCGCATGCTATTAGTATTCTCATGTCGTTACCTTTGTTTTAATTGTCTAGTAGTTTTAACGCAAGTTCGCCTTGTTGTACGACTACTCCATTGCCGAGCATTTTTAGTTCTGCACTTCTGGTTAGTCCGTGTCCGGTTACCCAACCTTCTGGCAGTCCCATCATCCATTCTACAAAGAGGGAGTGTGCTCCGTCGTCGTCGAAGAGTTCGTCTGGGGCAGGTCTTGTGATTCGTTCCCACCTCTCAATTGCTGTTGCGTATTCTCCATAATCTTTTGGAACTCTATGGACAGGCTTTTGCCATGTCCGTTGTTGTTGTGCTTCGCTTTCCACTTCGCCAGCAACTCGTCCCACTTCTGTATCGTCTTCCCCCGTCCCATATCGTTCACAACTGGAGTCGGTAGCAATGCAGAACCATCTCGCACGTCTGTGAGGAGCTCCGGCATCACTTGCTCGTACAATTCCGTACCGGAGACTGTACCCCAGGCGGGCAACTTCTGAAGTGACGTTTGCTCCTCCCAAAGAGAGGTGTCCTTGTACATTCTCCAAGATGACCCATTTTGGTCTGAGTGTAGATATGCCTTCGGCGATGTATTCAAAGATTGATCTTTCATCTTTTTCTCCTAATCTGTTCCCAGCAACTGAGAACGGCTGGCACGGGTAGCCCGCTACCATTATATCTGGTTGAGAAACTGTTTCCCAATCCACAGTTTTGACATCTCCATAGTTGGGGACATCTGGCCAATGATGGCTTAAAATTTGACTGCATTTTTTGTCTTTTTCCACAAACCAAACTGTCTCTACGTCAAAGCCTTTGTTTTTGAAGTGGCGTTCGACTGATAAGTCTAGACCTCCATATCCTGAGCATATACTTGCAAGTTTAAGCGTTTGTTTCATGATTTTAGTTTATTCGATTCTTCTAATTTTGTCAATCCTGTATATTCGTGTGACCAACATATTCGAGTGTTGTCTGCGTAGTGATTCTTCCAAACGTTTTCGTGTTTTATGTCTTTTCGTAACTTTCTGTTTTTACTAGTAGCTCTCCATAGTTCTGATCGCTCTCTATAGTTACCCATGCTTGGGTGCGCTGTCCTAGAGAAGTATCTTCCGCCTTCGTCTACGTAGTGTTGCCCTATTGCGTCTGAGAAGCGGTTTCCTATGCCTAGTCCTTGAAAGTCTGGCAGTACTACTGTCCTGTGCGCTCTCCAGCCGTTTTTAACTGTTCCACTTGGGTAACGTAAAACTGATCCGAAGGCTACAAGATTATCTTGCCATATGCCCACATAACAATGTGATGCTTTGTTTAGGCTTGTGCTTAGATAGTGATGCTTTTTAAAAGTGTCCCAGAAGTGATGAGTTGTTCGGTATATGTCAATTTGTATTGATGGTCGCCGAAGATACCTCCCTGAGTAGAAGTTACCTGTGAAAGTATCAAATACCCAGTCTGGTCGTAACCATTCTAAGATGTCGTAATGGCATGATGCTACCACGATTCCTTGTAAGTCGTTTTTAGTGACATATCTTTTAAATGCGTTTGATGTGGAATAAGCAACATCTCGGTTTACTACTGACGTGTATTCGTCTATTAGTGCGTTATCTTTTAGTTGCCGTGCTAGATCACAACGAAACTGCTCTCCGTTTGAGAGTTTGTCATAAGGTAGAGTCATTTGTGGTATTGAATTAAATCCTACAGCTGCAAACTTATCTATGCCTTCTTCTGGGGTATCAAAGTGAGCAATAACTGACTTTGTACTATCCCATTCAGGCTTGTTCAGATTAGAGTTTTCGTTTAGGGATTTCAAAAGTGTGGACTTACCACTACCACTTGGACCAATAATTGCTCCAATTCCGAAAGTTTCTGGTAGTTTTGGTAGTGTTTTGATTTCACTAACCACTTCTCCCTCAAAGCGAAAGTCAAAAAACTCAGCCAACTTTTCAGTATACTCGTCATGGGGAACCTTAGACTTTAGTTCAATTACGCTTTGTGATGTTTCTATTAACTCTAATTGTTCCATGTTTCTAGCAACTCCTCTGCTTCATGTAGTGGCATTGTTTTTAAGAACCTGTGTCTTGAGGGTGTGTATTCAATAATGTAGAGACAGTCGTCTCGCTTTCCTCTGTAAACAATGGTTTTCAGATCAGTATCAACTACGGCCCACTCTTTCCAAAATTTAAAGTTCATACATTTCTTCCGGTGGCAATAATTCGATGGGGACGTTTATTTCTCTTAGTTCATCTATGTAGATTGGGGTATGATCCCCAACATAGGCGCTCATGGTGTCAACGGTTGCCAACTCATAGGCGTCTTCGTAAGAAAGTCCTCTATCTCGCATAAATACTTCAATTACTTTTTGCATTGAGTAAGCTGCCAAATGTCGTCGTTCCCCATCGATATGTATTATTGCTATTCCCACTAAAGCATCTTCAATGTTATCAGCCAGTAGTGCATCTGGGTTGCTTTCTTCTAAGCCGTGAACGACTTTTTCTAGCATTCCCATATTAGACCCTTTCTACTACTAATGCGTCTTCTGCGGCATAGATAGTGTTTACGTGACTTTGAACAAGGCTATCCATTTCTTGTCCCCAAGTGTACCCTCCTGCTAGTACGAATGCACATGGTATGTCATTCTGTACACAGTAATCAAATACGAGTTTGTCTCTTTCTGCTAGAGCCTCGTGTGATATTTCTGGGTATGGATCTGTGCCTGCATTGTACAACACGATGTCAGTATCTTGATTCATTGTTTCCAAAATTACGGCCACTGTGTTTAGGTATTCATCGTCATTGTTTGCGATGGCAATTGTGTGGTTGTCGTCTTCTCGGTATGAGTCAAAAGTATTTGTAGATAGATCGTATTGATCTACTCTGTCATCTATTTCTAACGCTCTAAGCGAGTGTACTGTTCCACCACCATTGTGTGCGTCAAAGTCAAGTATTGTAACATGATTGACATTGAGTTTGCTGTCGAAGCCGTTATCAACTTGAAATACCCCGTTGAGTATCCAGTTTGCTGCCACAGCAAGGCCATTGACTGTACAGAAGCCCATTCCTCCTTCAGTGTCTGCGTGATGCAGTCCTGAAGATAGGCTTCCTGCTACTTTGTAGGCTAAAGCAGATTCAACCGCTGCCATAACGCCAGCCGTTGAGTTTAACGCCATCTCCCAAATACCTTTGTCCCAAGAAAATCCATTGCTTGAACTTAGTGGGCTGTCCCCTGTTTGAAGGGCACGATAGTATCTGGGCGATATTGAGCGAGCAATCCAATGATTAGCAAGCTCTAACCAGTCGTAAGTAGATATGTACGCAGTATGGTCTACCACGTTGTCCTCACCTAACGCTTCTGCAATGCTTTTGCTTTTGCGTGTTGTGTCAAAGGCATGTTTTGCCCCTGTGTATTTTTCGTTGTAATATAATTTGTAATTTAGTGATTTGTTCATATAATTCACCTCCTGTATGCCACATTAGCATACTTTTCTATGTTTGTCAAGTTTTTATAAAACTTTATCTTATGTTTTAGTACCCTGTACGGGATTTGAACCCGTGCTACCACCTTGAGAGGGTGGCGTCCTAGGCCTCTAGACGAACAGGGCTATGGTGCAACGTATCCATTCTCTGCGAAGTGCCCGTGTGTTACTGGCATTTGCCTTTCAAATACGTTTTCTAATTCGTTAGCGTACTGCTGTATTTCCCATTGCGCATTGCTGTCGCCTCGTAAATTTATGAAGTTCATTAACGCTCGTGCATTTGTTGTGGCATAAAACTCTGTATACCCTCCTACAGGTATTACAAGTCTTGCAACTTCTTTGGCTACTCCGATAGAAAGAAGATAGTCATATCTATCAAATGCTTCGTAGTATCCATCTTCAATAGCTTTTAAAGACATCTGTGCTGACCAATCTTCCATCGGTTCAAACGTGTATGCGCCTGGTTTTCCGACTTGAGTTCGGATTTGTTCTGGTAAAGGCATATATGCTTCTTTTGGCATTTCAGAGTATCTTCCTGAATACTCGTTGTATGACCAACCAATGCGATGCCTAAACCATTCCCTTGCTACGAAAATTGGCGCTTTAATGTGAAACCTAAAAAAGTTGTGTTCAAATGGGGTTCCATGCTTTTCTCGCATAAGAAAACCAATTAAACCTTTGTCTTTTTCGCTAAGTTCCTCACTTTTCATTCCGAAACTAACTCTTGCAGCATTAACAACACTTAAGTCTGTTGCATCACATGCGTCTAGGCGAACAAAGCCGTCATCTAGTACCTGAACTTGAGACATTACTCAATCCAAAAGTTTCTAGCGCCCATACGACTTGTTCTGACTGTTGTAGGGGCTTCTACGTGCATAGGACCATCATACCCACCTTCGTCCACTAAGTGGCTTAGAAGGGCTTCTGGAAGGTGCTGAGGCAATAGTACGCCTTCGCTCTTTGTGTCCGTGTCTATGTATGTTAGGTAGTCCTCATGCTCTTTTTGAGTCATTCCATGAAAATCTTCAATCCAAAAGATTTCTTCGCCATTAGCCTTTAACGCTTTTGCTAAAGGTAGGCAAGCCGGAAACTTCCACTCAACAGATCTCATGGGGCCACCGTCAGTGATTACTGGAATATCCTGAGATGTTCCCAGTATTGGAGAAACAAACTCGTTTGCCTTCTCCCTCCAAGTGGTCAACCAGTAAAGATTAGTTGATTTTTCCATTGCTTGCACCAAGGAATGCATATACTCAGGCACCCATATAGTGTAAGCCCCAGCTATGTGGGGATTTGTGGGTTCACTGAATACAGTGTCTTCACTGTTGTAGAGGTGCGTTAGGCTATTTATAACGCCGTCTACATCTAAAAATATTGTATTTTTATGGTATTTCATATCACTCCTTTTGTGTTAATTGTGATGTTACCACATTACCATAGTTTGTGTGTAAAGTCAAGGGTTAGCCGACGAAATCGTCCCCCTCTTTCCAAGAACATGCTGTTAAGCCACCTGCTTGGATTGCTTTGACGGTTCGTATTACTTCGTCTACGTTTCGACCAGTGTCCAACTCGTTAACCGTGACTGACCTAATCATGTTATTTGGATCAACGATAAATGTTGCTCTTAGGCACACCCCTTCTTTTTCGTCAACTATTCCTAGTTCGTATGAAAGAGAGAGTCCAGTATCAGCAACAAGTGGGTGCCGAATGTTTTTAATTATTGGGTTTGTCTTTTTCCAATTGAGCTTGCAATGCTCGTTGTCTCCACTAAATCCAACAACTTGTATGCCTTCGTCAATCAACCGATCCATTTCTGCAATTTCAGTTGGGCAAATAAAAGTAAAGTCCTTCGGGTAGAAGTAAAATACGGACCATGGTTCCTCTTCAAATACTCCTGCTGAGTTGTTATACACTCTTGTAAATTTATTTTCTGCGTCTACACCTGTTAGTGCAAAGTTTGGAAATTGATCATTAACTGTTTTCATGTTTCTCCTCTTATTCCACGAGCCACTCTGGGTGACTCATTGTCCACTGAACGGTACGTTCAAAAGATTCTTGTACTGATATGGGTGCAGTCCACCCGTATTCCTCAAGTTTTGATCCATCTAGTGAATAGCGTAAATCGTGACCTGGGCGACTTGAATGGAAGTCAACCAATTCGTAATTGGGTTCTTCTCCAATAATACCTGCAATCATGTTTACTATTTCTAGATTGTTGATCTCTTTTTCTCCAGCAACGTTAAATCGTTGAATGTCTGGAGTCTCATTACTGTCTACATAATCAGTTACATCTACATTTTCTAAGATAAACTGAATAGCGTCTGCGTGGTTTCTAGCATGTAACCATACTCTTGACCCAATTGTCCAGTCACGGTGCAGATCTAAATCAGTTCCCCAACCTTTGTTTGGTTTGCTATGAATTTCTATAAGATCGCCTGATAGTACCTTTTTGATAACCATTGGAACATACTTTTCTGGGTGTTGTCGTTCCCCAAAGTTGTTCATTGTGTTTGTGATTATGATTGGTACGTCAAAAGTTCTCCAGTATGAGTAGGCGATTGCTTCTTGTGCCGACTTTGATGCAGAATATGGATTAGAAGGTCGATGTGGCTCTCCTTCTGTGTGGTTATGTCCGGCTGGAGCAGGTCCATAAACTTCATCAGTGGAAACTTGAATAAACTTTTCAGGTTGAGCTTCTCTAGCATACTCTAGCATGTTTAGTGCTAGGCTAACATTATTTTGTACAAAGTCAACAGGGTGTGTAATTGATCTATCCACATGGGAGTCTGACGCCATGTTTACGATGTAGTCAATCTTGCCTATCTTGTCTTGTACTTGTGAATGTAGTGGCGCTCTTAAGTCATGCCAAACTACACTAACTCGTGAAGGATCGTAGCCTTCAATGTCTGTTAGTCGTTCAATCCTTCCTGAAAAACGTAAGGCATCTAAAACCACAATTTCCCAGTCCGTATTTTTTAGCCAATGTTCTACAGTGTGTGAGCCAATAAATCCCAGCCCACCTGTTAGTAATACTCTTTTAGACATATTTCTCCTTATAAATAGATTTGCCCCCGATTAGTCGGAGGCAAACCAACCGCCTCGTGTTACTCAAGTGTGTGTTTGCGTATTGAGAGCGATAGTATAATTGTATATTAAATTGATCATTCTGTCAAGTTTTGCTACCATGGCGTTACCTGATCGTCAAACTCTTCGTTTTCTAAAGCCTCGTTTAGTTCCTCATCGCTTCGCTCTGGGACAGCTGTATTGATTGTGTTTTGATATTGGGCAAATTCAACAACTTCAAATGGCCATGTGTTTCCTCGCTTACAAAGGGTTGGCCACTCACGTGCCTCACGTTGCCCACGATAGTGTTTAAACTCAATTAACTCTGGATCAGTGGGATCTGGCGCTAATGCCAAACCAAACTCTGACCATCGTGACCATACTGCGGAACCAAAAGGACGCAAGTCTCTTTGTCCGCCTGAACCTAAAGGAGCATGGTGCTCAATCCATAAGGCGCAGTTGTATGTGTGGCGAATGTAGTCTAGAAACCGAGCAATCTCAATAGATACTGATTCTGCTGTTCTTCCACCCGGATCAAGGAACGCCTTATACAGAGGTCCAAAGAAAAGAATGTCTGGCTCCACAGAAGCAACATGTTCTTCTACCAGTGCCCTATCAGCAGGAGTCAATAAATTAATTCCATCTGGCTTCATCATTAGATGAGCGTCCATCTGCTCGTGCTTTTGGTGCCATTTAATCTTGTCGTAGATTCTTAGTGAGGTACGCCTAGTAATTCGTTCAGGATTTTCTAAGTCAATCATCAATGTGCGTACTGGATCCATTGCGTCTCTACGGAATGGGTGAATTCCAGCAGATGCCATTAGTGCCACCTGTCTGGCTAGTGTGGTTTTACCAGCACCTTCTGCAGCCACAACAATCACACGTTCTTGCCTTTCCAAAAGATTTGGTATAACCCAATCATATGAAAGGTCTACATTTGTTTCAAGGAATGGACTCCACTCCACAAGAACACCTTTATCTTGGTGTTGCCTGTCTTTTGTCGTTACAAAAGTATCAAAGGCTGCAGACGCACGCCCCATGACAACTGCTTCTGGCTGACTTGAGTCAATGTTTTGAAGGGAGTCGATCAATTTGGTGAGACTTTCGTTTTCGTTAGACTCATTCGTGGGTTCGTAATCTTCGGTGTCAAATGGGATCAATCCTTCTTGTAGGGTTTCTCCAGCCTCAAGCATATCACTTATATCTTTGTAGGTGCTTGGTTTGAACACTTTAACGGTTGCCCCAGCAGATGTAAGATCTGCATTTACTGATCTGGCATGCAGATATCCTGCTTCGTCATTGTCACAGATTATTACAACCTTTGCCCCTGCTAGGGTTTTAGTGTGTTCTTCCGTCCACTTCTTTTGTCCTTCTCCGCCAGCTCCTCCAGCATTTGTGGTTGCTGTTTTTCCTAGCGTCTCAAGGGAGTGTACGTCTTTTTCTCCTTCGACAACATAAATTGGTCGTCCATCTTTAACCGCTTGCATCACTTGTGGTAATCGGTATAGTGGTTTTTCGATATCAGAGGTTGACCAATCGTACCCACCAGCGCCATCTGGTTTTCTCTGACGAAAGGTCTTCTTACCTTTCTCGTCAACAAACCTAAGAACCTCAAGGGCAAGTGTGTTGTCTGCGTAAAAATACTTATATGTTTCTACTAAATCTAATTTAGACTTTTTTGGCTTTTCTGTGTCTTTTGGAAACAGATCCCCAATCTCAAGTCCAATGGAGGCACATATCTCATTGATATCACAACCGCCACCACGCTGACATTTCATCAGAACTTGATTTTGGTTTCCTACTGAAATGCGTAAAGATGGGTTGTCGTCATCATTACGGCATGGGCATGTTGCGTCCCACTGGTTTTTACCTGCTTGACTGTGGTTTACTCTTGCTAATACATTATCTATCGGTTGAGTCATATCCGTACCTTCCCAAAATGTAAGCCTCTCTTGTTTTCTCGTAAAGCGAAATGAACATAGCACGATCTGCGTTTGTTGTTAGTGCAGTTGCCCCTGTCCCTAGTCGCTTGATTGTCTCTGCCAATACAGGGTGTGGTTTTTCATAGTCATATGTACCACTATAGATCTTCTGACCAATTGCTTGTAAAACTGTCCATGCCTCTTCTGGTTCTGGAGGCAACTCCTCGTTTTGCATTTGTGCTAATACAGCGATACGAAGCTCACCTGGTCTGGGTGCCCATTTCTTTCCTGATAGCCCTAAGCGTGTGATTGTGTTCTTAACGTCTTCATAAGGGAGGTCGTTAATATACTCCCAAAAGCCTTTCGCACGAACTGTGAGAGAAGACGCATCAATGGATTGTCCCCATGTTACGCTTAAAAGTTCAACGGTGGCTTTACATTCGTTTTTATCCATAATAAAAGATTACTCCTAATTTTAGTAAATGTCAATATTAATTTGTAAGCCGATCCCTCTTTACAAGGGACCGGCTATCACAAATCGACAATTAGAAGTCTTCAAATGGGTCTGAAGATGGGACTGTTGCCTTTGATGTGTTTGATTGAGTGTTACTTGATCCACTGCCATCATATTGGCGACGAGTCAAGTCCTCTATTGCATACACATTAACGGCTACAGCATCGGCTACAACTTCAACAGTTGATCGCTTTGCACCTGTTTCTTTATCTTCCCATGAACGCTGTTCTAAGCGTCCGGTTACGATAACAGGTAGCCCCTTCTCAATAACTCCAGCTGCGTCTTCAGCGGTTTTACGCCAAGCCACAACATTGAAGAATGAAGTTTCCTTCTGCCACTCACCATTCACCTGAAAGTTGCGATTTGATGCGACTGAAAAAACCAGTCGTGCATTTCCATTGCTGGAAAATTTCAACTCAGGGTCAGCGGTGACATTACCTTTAATTACTACGTCTGCGTTACTCATGTAAGTGTCCTTCCATCTAGGTGTTTATCTTTGCAGATGTTTTCTATGGTAGCGGGTCCGAGCAGACGTGTCAAGTGTAATTAGTGGATTTCTATAAAATAGTTTGCTAACATATTAGAATGAGTTCAAATGACGAAAATAAATTAAAACTTTTTGACAAGTTCGTAGACATTTTGGTTGATCTTTATGATCCACTTGAAGACGAGGAAGAAGAAACTCGTGACGACATGCTACAAGTTGTAACTATGATTTTTGAATCTGTGGAGTTAGAGGTTATTGATAGCGACACAGATAATCGACAACTTTTTTCGGTTAAGTTATAAATTAAATCCTATATGCTCTAAAAAGTGCTTGCGACACATCACTTGGTAGTCAATTAGCGTTTCATCGTTGTCCACGACTTCTGTGTCTCCACTCCTTATTCTTTTACCAGCCCGAAAGAGCGCATTGTGTGTTGCTCTGGCCCCACACCAACAGCGAACACCATTTCGTAAGTGAACAATTTGATCAGATACTTCTAGCAGTCTAGCGCTAGCCGGAAATAGGTTTCCTTTGTATGTGGTTAAAAGACCATATGCGAATACATCAATGCCCTTGTAATCTGCTAAGTGCGGTAGCTCATTTATCTGATCCAGTGAAAAGAATTGAACTTCATCTAAAAATAAATATTGAACTTCATCTCCTACGCTCTTTTCAAATTCTGTAACAACTTCGATAAGCGACGTATCTTCCGAAACACCAGTCGATAAACTCATTCCACCCATTCTGTTGGTGCACACAGAGTCGCCGGATCTGTCGTTCTTGTTCATAAGCATAACCTGATTAGGGAATGCTTGGTTTAGATTAAAATGTGACTGCAACAGATGAGTCGTTTTCCCAGAGGACATGGTTCCCATCATAAAGGTTATTTTCGACATACCTCTATAATAGCGTTATTCTATCTGTGCCGAGTTCCAAGCCGTAGACCTATCTGATCTATACGTTGGTGCCACAGTTGCAGGCGTAGGGGTAAACCCACTTATTGCAGGTGCAGAGAATATCTTTTTAACGGTCATCTTCTTACCAGTCTCTGGATGCTCTATTTCTGTTAGAGTGTCTTCCTTTATCGACTGATAAACCTCAATAATCTCTTCTGTTTCGATGAATTGATATGTGTAACTTGGCATAATATCTATTATACCATGACCTTCAAATAAGGCAAGTGTTGGCCGATGTACAATAGAGGTAGTGTGTACTTGTGTATTGGGAGCGAGATGAAGCGCCGTCGTGGTAATCTATTTCGAAGAATGGCCAAAGCATGTTTTGTTTGGCTTTTATTAACTGCTTGGTTTGCCCCTACCTCCGCATGGGCAGCCACCTATCAGGTTACAGATCTTTGTGACTGGTACTTTATTTTAGACGAAGAAACTGAAATAACAATTCTTGGAAACTCCAACGAGTCGTGTAGCCAGATGAATAATAACTCAGGGACCGACCCATATTTATTCTTATATGATTACGACAACAACAATACATACTTAACAGAAGATGATGACGCAAACCACAATACCGCAAATCAGTGTGTAAGTGCGAAAATAACAGGCACATATCCGGCTGGAATTTACCGACTTCGTGCTGGGTATTGGGACGAAGACTCTGGTTCTACAGTTAATGGTGGTACGGGAAATCCAGATTATACCCAAGACTGGGGTGACCTGACATACACTCTTGAAACAGGAAATGTTACCCTCTACACTGTCGCCCCATCAATTGGACCGCCTATGAACTTGACAGTAACAGACAATGGTAATTCAATTACTTTAGATTGGGACGCCCCAAACACAGGATATGTCCCTCCAGAGCGGTATGCCATTTCTTGGAACATTCCCCCTAATGCTGGTTGGGGTATTTCAACTGGTAACGTGGGCGATGCTGATGCATTGAATACCGAGATAACTATTCCTTATTCTTCGTTTGAAAACACTGGTGGATTAAACCAAACCTATAGACTTGATGTTCGTGCTGACAACGACACATATAGCTACTATTCAGGGTGGTCTAACGAAGTTACAATTTTAATTGGAGAGGCAGACACCGATGGAGACGGCGTTGTTGATAGCGCCGAAACTGAAGGCTGTGTGAACAATGTTGATTGTGACGGAGACGGCACGGGTGACGCTACTGATCCTGATGACACTGATCCAGACGTACCTGTACTAACTGTGGATACCGATGGTGATGGGGTGTTTGACGCTGAAGAGACTGAAGGCTGTGAGGATAATACAGACTGCGACGATGATGGGACTGGTGACTTGGAAGACACTGATGACACCGATCCTGATGTTCCTGTCTTAACAGTGGACACAGATAATGACGGTGTGTTTGACGCTGAAGAAACAGAGGGGTGTGAGGACGACGAAGATTGTGATGACGACGGTACAGGCGATCTTCAGGATACCGATGATCTAGATCCTGATGTACCTAATCTTACTGTAGA
>MDTG01153004.1_pt1 | contig 15581 bp, 16 predicted proteins | sample 811421 | NCBI WGS metagenome assembly MDTG01 (sample SAMN05326645, study PRJNA326480) | marine metagenome | isolation source: seawater | place: Pacific Ocean: South East | collected 2011
AGCTCGCTCGATCAGGCGGGGCCAATGGCGCGCACCGTGCGTGACTGTGCCATCTCGCTTAGTGCTATTGCAGGGCATGACCCTAAAGACTCCACCTCATCACCACGCGAGGTGCCTGACTTTGAAGCAGCACTGACGGGCGATGTGCGTGGCATGAAAATTGGCGTGCCAAAAGAATATTACCTGCCCGGTCTGGATGGCGAAGTGCAGGCATTGTGGAATCGTGGCGCACAATGGTTGCGCGATGCAGGCGCAGAGATCGTTGAAATCAGCCTGCCACACACGCAATATGCGCTGCCAACCTATTACATTCTGGCACCGGCTGAGGCATCGTCGAACCTCGCGCGTTACGACGGTGTGCGTTATGGCCTGCGTGTGCATGACGATGGCGATTCGCTGAATGATATGTATGAAAAGACCCGCGCTGCAGGTTTTGGCGACGAGGTGAAGCGCCGTATTCTGATCGGTACGTATGTGCTGTCGGCTGGTTATTACGATGCGTATTACAAACGTGCACAGCGCGTGCGCACTCTGATTGCACAGGACTTCCAAAACGCATTCGAAAAAGTCGATGCGATCCTGACGCCAACTGCGCCAAGTGCGGCGTTTGCGGTCGGCGAAAATATGGACCCTGTGACCATGTATCTCAACGACGTATTCACCGTGCCAACTTCGCTGGCCGGGCTGCCGGGCATTTCGGTGCCGGCAGGCTTGAGTGGTGCAGGCACGCCGCTGGGCCTACAGTTGATTGGCCGTCATTTTGATGAAGAGACTGTGCTGCGCGCAGCCGATGTGTTGGAAACCGCAGCCGAATTTACGGCGCGTCCAGGAGGTGTGAAATGACCTATACCATTAAAGGCAATACCGGTGAGTGGGAAGTTGTGTTGGGTATGGAAGTGCATGCCCAGGTAACCAGCAATGCGAAACTGTTTTCCGGCGCGCCGACCGACTTTGGTTCCGAGCCTAACCAGAATGTGTCGCTGGTGGATGCGGCGATGCCAGGCATGCTGCCCGTGATCAACGAAAAATGTATCGAACAAGCGGTGCGCACTGGGCTGGGACTGAAAGCAAAGATTAACCTGACGTCGGTGTTTGACCGTAAAAACTATTTCTATGCGGACTTGCCGCAGGGCTATCAGATTTCGCAGTTCCTCGACCCGATTGTAGGCGAAGGCACGTTGCTGCTGGACATGCCAGACGGCTCCACGCGCGAGATCGGCATCACCCGCCTGCATCTGGAGCAGGATGCGGGCAAGTCGCTGCATGAGCATAGCCCAAAACACACTTTCATCGACCTTAACCGTTCAGGCATTGCGCTGATGGAGATTGTGTCTGAGCCGGATATGCGCAGCCCCGAAGAAGCAGGGTTGTACATTAAGAAATTGCGCTCGATTTTGCGCTATCTCGGCACGTGTGACGGCGACATGGAAAAAGGCTCAATGCGTTGCGATGTGAACGTGTCGGTGCGTAAAGTAGGGGATCAGAAGCTCGGTACACGCTGCGAGATCAAAAACGTAAATTCGGTAAAATTCGTGCAGCAAGCGATTGAATTTGAAGCAGCGCGTCAGGTTGAGATCATCGAAGCGGGTGGTACGATTGATCAGGAAACCCGCCTGTTTGACTCATCCACGGGCGAGACCCGTACCATGCGTAGCAAAGAAGACGCGCATGATTACCGCTACTTCCCTGACCCGGATTTGCTGCCGCTTAAATTGACGCAAGACTATGTGGATGCCATTGCAGCAGAGTTGCCGGAATTGCCTGACGAGAAGAAGCAACGCTACATGCAGGATTTGGGCTTGTCGGCCTATGATGCAAGCGTGCTTTCGGCAGATAAGGCTTCGGCGGAATATTTCGAAGTGGCTTCACAAGGCCGCGACGCGAAACTCACCGCCAACTGGCTGACCGCTGAATTGTTTGGCCGTTTGAACAAAGCGGACAAAAGCATCGAAGCCTCACCTGTGAGTGCTGAGCAGCTGGGTGGTCTGGTGGATCTGATTGCCGATAATACCATCTCTGGCAAGATCGCAAAAACCGTGCTGGATAAGATGTTTGAAAGCGGTAAAGATGCAGCCACCATCGTGGACGAAGAAGGCCTGAAGCAGGTGACTGATACCGGCGCGATCGAAAAGGTGGTGGATGAGGTTATCGCCGCGAATCCTGACAAAGTAGAAGAATACCGTAGCGGTAAAGACAAGCTGTTTGGTTTCTTTGTGGGGCAGGTGATGAAAGCATCCGGGGGCAAGGCGAATCCACAAGCCGTAAACGAGATTCTAAAGCAAAAGCTTTAAGTTTTAGCGCTTTACGTGTTATGGGATTTGCGCCATCGCTTGTTTGGCGTCACTATTGTTAGGCTGACGGCTCAGCACCAGCTGCAAATCCTGCCGTGCCAGTTCAAATTCTTTCAGCTGTACCAGTAGCACGCCGCGTTTGAGGCGTAGGCCAATATCTTGCGGCGCAATGCTGAGCGCATGATCCAGATCTTGCAGGGCAAGCAACGGGTGCGCGCTTTTGTTGAGATCGCTGCGTTCTTCAAGGAGCTGACGGGTCAGTAACAGGCTGCTGGTATCCTCATTATCTGACAGGCGCGAGATGGCTTTGTCCAGACTATTGGACGCGTTGGCAGGCATGCCACTTAAGCGCCACGCTTTGGCCATTTGGTGCATGACATTGCCCCACAGAATCTGGTCTTTGGCGTAGATGCGCCGTTCCAGTTTAGCCAACTCAGCGGCCGAGTCATCGTAACGTTTCAGTGCAAACAGCGCGATTGCTTTGCAATGTTGCGCCGACACGCTGTTGGTTTTGATCAACCAGCTGCTGGCTTCTTTGAGCGCTTCGGACGGGTTCTGGTTGGCCAGTTGCGCGCATTCGGCGTAGCTGCGAGGCGAGGCAGCCAGACTGGGCATATGCAGGCACAGGCTTGCCAGTATAGTTGCTGAGAGAATGCGGGTGTATCGTGTCATGCTGTGCCTTTTCATCTGAATTTGGTTGTAGCAACTCCGCTAACGGTGTTCAATGCCGTTATGAGTGAAGTGAACAGGCTTTTTTGTTTTGGTTATGGCTATGTGGCGCAACATGTAGCTCCCAAACTGCAAGCAAAAGGCTGGCAGGTGGCGGGTACGACTACCCGTGAGGACAAAGCCAGCCAGATGCAAAACGCAGGTATTGAGGCATATATATTGAATGATGATGCGCCGTTTGAGGCTGCGCAGGCGCTTGATGGAGCAACACATATGCTCGTGTCGATTCCTCCGAAAGAGCAGGGGGATATAGCACTGCACGCCTGCAAGCCAGTGCTTGGCGGTTTGGATAGGCTGCAATGGGTGGGGTATTTATCGACCACAGGGGTTTACGGCGATCACGATGGCGACTGGGTGGATGAAACGACGCCTGCCGCCCCGCTGGATGAGCGCAGCAAGCGGCGTGTCTTAGCAGAACAGGCGTGGCAGGATGCGATGCGCACACACGCGGGTTCTATGCAGATTTTCCGTCTGGCCGGCATTTATGGCTCTGGCCGCAATGCGCTGGAGCAATTGCAGGCCGGTACCGCACGCCGAATTTATAAGGAAGGGCAGTATTTCTCGCGCACGCATGTGGAAGACATTGCCACATTGCTGGTGGCGGCGATGCTGCAAGGCCATGCAAGTGACGTGTTCAACGTGGCTGATGAGGCACCTGCACCGTCACACGAAGTAACAGAATATGCCGCGCAATTGATGGGGGTGCAGCCGCCGCCGCTCATTCCGATCGAACAGGCAGATCTTTCCCCTATGGCGCAAAGTTTTTATGCCAGTAACAAGCGGGTGAATGCAGAGAAGATACGCCTAAAACACGGAGTTTCCTTGGCATTTCCAACCTATAGGGAAGGGCTGGATGCGATCTGGCAAGCTATTTGCAAGTAATATAGCCGATGGGCAGCTATAACGACGTGTATAATAAGGAGTAAGACGCATGCGATACGGGATTTTGTTGGTTTCGGCCTTAGCATTGACTGCTTGTACAGACATGAAGCAGGGTTGGAACAAGGCGCAGCACGAGGTGAAGGCCACTGTGTATGAAACGAATCAGACCGTGCGCGGCTGGTTTGAGTATACGCCGCCGCCAGAGCGCCCAGAGAAATTTGCACAAGTACGCTATTGCTACAAAGCGATGACCGATATTGTGTGTTATGACTCGCCCCAAGCAGGCAAAACCGCCAAGCTGGTAGGGTATCAGGGGCCACCACCATTGCCACGTTATATGAGTCATGCGGATGGTGCCAATTATGTGATGGCGGCGCCTACCAGCGGTATCGACATTAATGACATGCCACCGCCCGCAGGCGCGGAGCTAGACGCAGTAGTGCTAGACCCGCAGGATACTTCAGCGGCACCCCGCAATCTTTTGCCAAGCTATTAGGATTAGGGTAGTAGCAGCCCGCTTATTCAGGCAGGAAACGGCGTGAATCTTCGGCCATCAGTATGTGGCTGTTGAGCGTGCTCCAATCGGCACTGTCAAAGGCTTCACAGCGCGGGCAATGGGCAAACCATGTATCCTGCGTGTGATGGCAATTTGCGCAGACCCATTCAGCATCTTTCGGCGCGTGCACGGCACGACGAATCCATTGCGCGGCCTGTTGCTCGTCGCCCAGCTCTTCTTTCTCTACCGTTGCCATCATCTGGAAAATACGCTGGCTTTCCTGCACGCTTAGTGCCGCCTTCAGGTGGTTGCGTGCCATATCCCATTGTTGAATATGCATCGCCATAGACGCCAGCGCGATCTGGCTTTCCACATGATCAGGATTTTGCGCGGACAGTTTCTCGAAGCGTTTGGTTAGACGGTTAGCGGACTCGTCGCCAAAGCTGTCCAGATACAGTTTAGCCAGTTTGGGATGCGGTGTCTGTGCCCACATTTCATGTATGAGAGAAGGTAATTTCTGACGCTGTCCGTTCTTCACATACAGGCGTGCCAGCATGATTGCGGCAGGCAGAAAACTATGCGTTTGTTTGTGTGCCTTGTATGCCAGTTTGATGGCGTCGTCAGGGTGCAATGCCTTCAATTGTTCTTTCGCCTCGAAGTAATAGATGATGGCCAGATAATGCTGGCGCTCTTCTTTGTCGAGCGAGTGATGGCGGCGCGCTTCGCGAATCACCATCTGGGCTTGCTCCCAATCCTGTTGGCGTACATATAAATCCAGCAACACAATGGTCAGCCATCGGTCTTGCGGGCGTTCGGCGAATGCTTCTTCAGCCATGCGCAATGCGCCAGCGATGTTGCTGTCATGCATGGCATGTTCAATAAGTCCACGCCACGCGACGGCTTTGGTGGTGTCGGCTTCCAGCATGTGCTGCAGCTCGGCACGGGTTAGTTTGGTTTCGCCTTTGCTGCGCGCAATTTGCGCCGAAAGCAAGTGGGTAATAGGCGCTTTATCTAAGAGCTTTTTGGCTTTGCTGGCATGGCGATCCGCTTCGCGCAAATCGGAAATAGACAGGGCGGTAAAGGCACGGGTCAGTGCATCCAGCCCTTCTTGCTGACGACGCAGCTTAATGCGGTGTTTGACACGCCGTGGCGCGCCCAGCACATAGAAAATACTCCGCAGCACCATGCTGAGTAACATCAGCCCCAATACCAGAGCAGCCAATAAAACAGCCAAATAGGTGTGAATGCGCCAGCCCATCCAGTCGATGGTGACGGTGCCCGGATGATCTGCCAGCCACAGCACGCCCCAGCTAACCGGGATAAGCAGTAAAAGAATCAGAAAAAGGCGTAACATATCAGGCGCCTCCTTGCGTGTTCTGCACATTCAGCAATGTTGCCTTCATGGTAGCAACGGCTTTACGTGCGCGCAGATGCATGCTGGCCTGTTCTGACCAGTTCGCAAAATGGGCGGCTACTTCAGGATGCTCTTGCAAGCTGTTCAGGGCTTTTGCGAGGTGGCCCTGCTGCGCGTAATCCTCAGCGCGAGCAATCACAGAACCGGCATCCGCACCCAGATGCGTTGCTCCGACTTTGCGTACCTGCACCAGCGATGAGAGTGTATGACGGATACGGGCAAGCCAGCCCTTATCACTAGGGGGCGCCTCGCGGTAGTAGGTTGAAACCGCGTTATTGAAATCCGTTTGCAGTGACGCAATGGTTGGCACGCCATCATAAGCGTGGCGGTTCAGCACCGCATACGGTTTGGCCAGTTCCGGCTCTTGCAGGCTGCTAAGCAGGTAATGGTATGGCTCGCCTTTCTCGACGGCTACGGCCAGTTGTTCTGTTATCTCCAGCTGATGTAGGCGTTGCAGCATGGCTTCCTGTTCGGCTTGCATGCGCTCGCGCAGTGCTTCCAGCTCGTCTGCAGGTACCATGGCGGGTTCGTCCTGAGCAGTTTGTTCTGCTTCAGCGGGTGGTATCTCGAGATTTTCAACGCGCGTGATCAGCTGTGCGAGTGTTTCATCTATGGTTTCGCTATCAGCGTTTGCTGGCGTACTGGATGCTGGAGGGGTGGTTGCGTTCTGCAAGGTGGTTTCAAACTGCTCTAGCCGTGCTTCCAGCGCCTGAATGGCTGCCAGTGTAGCGTCATTATTTTGCGTGTTGCTGGTGGCAGTGGTGGCAGGCACGGGCGGTGCAGCGGGCACGCTGTTAATGATGGGCGTGCTAGCCATAGTTTCGCTTTGTGGAGATACCAGTGCTTCCAGGTCAAAGCGGTAATGATAGAGCAAAGCTCCCGCAATAAGCAGGACGGCGAGGGTGATAATCAACCATATATTGTGCGTGAAATGAGGGTGTGCCACGCGCGGCGATGATGCAGGGCTAGCGTCTGTCGCTGGAGTGTCTTGCTCCGTCTCGGATATGTTTTTCTCATCCGATTCCGTTGCAGAGTCCGTCTGCGTGTCAGGCGCGGCCTGTTCGGTTTTGCTGCGGGGTGTTCTTTTGCGAGCCATGGCTTGTTTATAACGAAATTTCGCGTGTTTGCATTAATTTTCTGCTTCGATGCTATAGGCCTCGGCCAGCGCCAGCAGCGAGGCAAGGTCCGTGTTTTCGCTGCGATAGCATGCAGCAAATCCGAGCGTATGAGCCGCGTCTTCGACGGCCTCCCCAAAACAAAAACAACTGAGCTGGGCGGTTGCGTCATATAGGTCATGCACATGCAGCAGCTGGCCAAAATGATGCGCCGTGCGCGGCGACATCAGGCTGATTACATCCAGCGAGTGGGTGCTAAGCGCTTCGACGGCGTCTGGTGACAATGCCTCAGCCAACACGGCTTTGTAGGTAATGATGCGTGTGATCTGCAGATGGCCATCGCACAAGGCAGGCAGGTCTGTGCGGACATGCTCGCCCGAGAAATACACCAGATGCGCACCCTCGAGGGCAGGACTTGTCAGTAATGCGTCTGCCAGCTTTGCAGCGTTTGCAAAAGTGTGAATATGGGTGAAGCCTGCATTGCGTAACTGCAGGCTGGTATGTTCTCCCACCGCGTAGCAGGGCGTGTCGAATGGCAGGCTGGTTTGGGTGGCCGGGGCGATGGCGTGGCGGCTGGTAAAGATGGTGCCGTCAATCGCCTGGCTTTTCAACGTCTGCTGATAGGCGGGTAGATAATTGTCAGTATGCTCGATATGTAATAGCGGTGAGACGAGCACGTCGTAGCCCATGGCTTCCAGTTCGGGGCGCAATACGTCGCAATCATCTTGTGTGCGGGTGAGCAAAATACTGGGCATTATACCTCGCGCAGCAAATGGCCACCATGTTCCAGCAGATATTCGCCTGCGCGCTGGCCAAGCGCTGAAGCATTGTCTGCATGGTCGCTATCGTCAAATTCCACCGCTTCGCTGCCATCGGCTGCCAGCACCATCGCACGCAACTGGATGCGCTCGCCAAACAGTTGGGCATGCGCGGCCACGGGGGTTTTGCATGTACCATCTACCAGCCGTAACACTTCTCGTTCGCAATGCACGCATAGGCTGGTGTCGGCATGGTCGATTTCTTCCAGCAACGCCAATGTATCGGCATCGTCCTCACGCGCTTCAATGCCGATTGCGCCTTGGGCAACAGCTGGCAGCATGGTGTCAGGCTCGATCATCTCGGTAATGTGTTTCTCCAGCCCGATGCGGGTGAGTCCGGCAACGGCCAGTAATGTGGCATCGGCTTGTTCTTCTTCCAGCTTGCGCAAACGTGTGTTTACGCTGCCGCGATATTCGATAATTTTCAGGTCAGGGCGCAGGCGTTTGATTTGCGCGCCACGACGCACCGACGATGTGCCAAGCACTGAGCCTTCTGGCATATCAGCGAGTGAGCGGTGTTTAAGCGAAATGAACGCATCGCGTACATCCGCGCGCGGCAGCATCGCATGAATTTTCAGCCCTTTGGGCAATTCGCTCGGCATGTCTTTCATTGAGTGCACGGCAATGTCTATGCTGCCTTCAAGCAAGGCTTCCTCGATCTCTTTGGTAAACAGCCCCTTATAGCCCCATTGCGCCACCGCATCCTGCTTGTTTTGGTCACCGGACGTGGTCATAGGCACGATTTCGATTTGTTCAGGCTCAAGCGAAGGATTGGCAATCAGCAATGCCTGCATGGTCATTTCGGCCTGTGCCAGGGCGAGTTCGCTCGCGCGTGTGCCGATGCGTATAGACTTTGTGTTCGTTCCCATGCTATGCGTTCTAACCAATTCAGCCTGACAATGATAGGAGAAATCGCATGCGTGTGCTTGGCATTGAAACAAGCTGCGACGAAACAGCCGCCGCGGTCGTGACCGATGCACGGGCGATCGAATCGAACGTGGTGTTTTCGCAGTTGCAGGCGCATGCGGAATATGGTGGCGTGGTGCCAGAAATAGCGGCGCGCGCGCATCTGGATGCGATCGACACCGTGGTGCAACAAGCGCTTGAGGATGCGAAGGCGCAATGGAATGCGATTGATGCGATTGCTGTGACGGCAGGCCCCGGCCTGATTGGCGGGGTGATTGTGGGCGTGATGGTGGCAAAAACACTGGCTGCCTTACATCAAAAACCATTGGTAGCTGTGAATCATTTGGCTGGGCATGCATTGACGGCACGTTTGACCGATGATGTAGCATTCCCATATCTGTTGCTATTGGTGTCCGGTGGGCATTGCCAGATTCTGTTGGTGGAGGATGTGGGGCGCTATCAATTGCTGGGCGCTACCATCGATGATGCGCTGGGAGAAGCCTTCGACAAAACCGCAAAAATGTTGAACCTAGGCTATCCCGGTGGCCCAATGATTGAACGTTTGGCCAAGCTGGGCGATGCACATGCGTATGATTTCCCCAAGCCGATGGCCGGCAAGCCGGGTGCTGACTTTTCTTTCTCTGGACTAAAAACTGCGATTCGTTACGCCATATTAGAAAAAGCGGAAGCGGTGGGCACGCTCATTGAAAAAGATAAAGCAGACGTGGCAGCATCGTTTCAGCGTGTGGCGCTGGAGGTGCTAACCGACCGCTTGCAGAATGCCATTGCGATGGCGCATGAGTTGCGGCCTGATATGAATGCGCTGGTGGTGGCAGGGGGTGTAGCCGCGAATCAGTATCTTAAACAGGGCTTGCAGCATGTGGCAGAGCAGGGAGGGCTGTCATTGGTGGTGCCGCCTCCAAAACTATGCACTGATAATGCGGCTATGATTGCATGGGCGGGGTTAGAGAAATTCCGCAAAGGCGAAGTGGATGGTTTGCAGGTAGAACCGCGCGCGCGCTGGCCCTTGGTGGCCTAGCTGCTGGTATTAGTTCACCGGTTTGCTCGAAGGTGCCTCAACGGGAATAAAATGGAAAGATTCAAATACTTTCTGTGCTGCAGGGCTGCTTAGATATTGCATGAATTCACGCGCTTCCGGCATGTTTTCACCTGCTACGACCACTGCTTCATAGATGATCGGGCTGTGGGTGTTCTCCGGGAAAATATCGATCACGCGCACATGTTTGTTCCGTTTGGCTTCGCTCACATACATGATGCCATAAGCATTGTGTTTTAGCAGCATTTCCTGCATTTGGGTGTTGTCGCGCAGGAACAGAAAATAGGGCTCAAGCTGTGATGCCAGTTTTAGGCTGCGGATAGCCTCCAGGGCATAAGTGCCCTGACTCACATATTCCGGATCGCCCAAGATAAAGAAAAACTCACCGCTGGCGCTCGATAGAATGTTTGCCAAAGGCATGCGCGGGCTTAGGCGCAATTCCACCCCGTTGCTGGTTGAGGTGGTCAGTGCAAGCTGATTGCGTGCTAAAGCGGTTTGGGAATAAACATCCACCAGCCCTTTATTGGTAAGCTCGCGTATAAGAATAGGCTTGGCAGAGATGAAAATATTAGCCTCCACACCTTCCTGAATGCGCTGCGATTGTTGCTTGGCAGAAGCAAAGGAAGTGCTGACAGACACTTGGGCCTGACGTGCATAGTTGCGGGCGATTTGCGTGATGGGTAACGTCAGCGATGTGTCGGCCAGCACGGTCACGCTAGGTAAGTCTTTACGCTGCGCAGCGTTGCTGCTATTAGTCATACATAGAAACGCAATCGCCAAGCTGACCAGTAGGTACAGAGCGCTTCGTATGGCTGGCACATAGCCGGTTAATGGGTGGATTGGCATTCCATGTCGTCCGTCGTTAGCAATGCAACAAGGTTTACGTACTGCCGCATGAGTAGCAAGCGTTTTATAGCTCTTTTTGTCACGATTTTTATCGTGGGCGCATTGCCGTTCATCATTATTCAGCCCTCAGGCGCGGCCAGCGCTGGTTTAAGCAGTGGCTTCACAATGCCAATCGAAAACATCGCACATTTACTCATGCTTCTGGCAATCGGAGTTGTGGCCACCTTTATCGGTCGCGATGCGATATTACTATTGCCGTTATGCTTTGTGCTTATGTTTGTAGTGGGGGCGGCTTTGCACATTGATAGCAGCGCCTATCCTATGATTCGCATGTTTATTCTGGGCGCGATATTGCTATTTGCCATGGCGGTGGGCTTGATCCGTTCAAAGCGCGGTTTGTTCGCGGTCGCGATGAGTGCATCACTCGCATATCATCTGGGCATGTATTATATGAAAAGCGTGCCAGAGATTGCCGCGCCGATTTATTTTGTTGTCGGTAATATATTGTGCCTGATACTTATTATGGCCACCTCTATCAGCTTTGGACTCACGCTGATGGGCGAAAGTGAGCCTAAGAAAAAAGCAGAAGACGAAGGCGAAGAACTGGCTAACGCGTAGCGGCCAGCCGGTAGCACGCATCGATCTGGCCTGCCAGTTGCCCCAGCAATAACTCATACGAAAAGTCGCTGCCCAGATGGCGGCCTAGCGGGTCGAAAGAGACTTCGACCGCGCCGCTTGCTTCCGTCATACGCTCGCTCAGCGCCTGACTTAACATGGATTCGTGCATAATGCAGCCGATAGGGTGGTTTTGCGCAAAGGTGAGCCATTCGCTGGTTGTCTTAGCGCCTAAGGGATGCTCGGGCATGGAGGTTACCGCTTTTGCGTGTTCGATATTATAACGCGTTTCAAAATAGCGTAGTGCGTTATGATAGGCGATGTATGGGATTGCGTTTTCATCCTCGATAGCTGGCAGGCGTTGGGTGATGCTTTCCAGCTGTTCATCTAGGCGTTTCAGGTTATTTACAATGCTTTCACTGTTGATTTGCACGGCGGGTGCATAATCTGGCCTTGCGCTGCTCAGCTTGTGGGACAGGTGCTCAACAAACGCAATCATATTGCGCGGGTCCAGCCATATATGTGGATCTGTCTCTTCGTCTTCGGCCGTGTCGTAGTGATGCTGTATAGGCAGCAAACGCATGCTGTCGATGCTCACTGCTTCGAAGCTCAGCGGCGTGTCCCGACGCGCCTGCAGTGCAGCTGTAACAAATGGCTCGAGCGTATCACTTACATAAATAATCGCATCGGCATTGCGTAAGGCGCGTGCTTGTGTAGGCGTGGGGTGATAGGCGTGCGGAGACTGGTTGCGAGAGATAATGCGCGTGACTTGTGCATCTGTGCCCTCCAATAGGCGCGTTGTCAGATCGTGAAGCGGCGCAATCGTTACCACCACCTGCATGGGCGCGGCATAAACTGCTTGCGTTAGCCCCATAAGGCCATATACCAACAAGGCAGAAATAATGTAACGGGTTGCAAAACGCATGGGTCAATCTCCTGCATCGGTGTTATTAGAAACGCAGGCTATAAGCAAGCATTATGCAGGTCAGCTGGTGCTGGACAGTGTAGACATGCAGCTGCGTAAGGGGCAGATTCTAACCGTCGTCGGGCCCAATGGCGCCGGTAAAACCACCTTGTTGCGAATGCTGCTTGGGCTGGATACGCCCGATAGTGGCGAGATCGTGCGTCATAGTAATGTGCGCATAGGCTATATGCCACAGAAATTTACTGCACCCGCAACCATGCCCATGCATGTACGCAGCCTGCTGGAATTATACGTGCCGCGTAAAGCGCGGGGCAAGGCGCTGTCGGTTGCCAGTGAATTGCACATAACGCATTTATTGTCGCGTCAGGTGCATGAATTGTCAGGCGGTGAGTTGCGTCGCGTGCTGCTGGCGCGGGCACTCATAGCTGACCCCGACGTGTTGTTGCTGGACGAGCCTATGCAAGGCGTAGACGTGAACGGGCAGGCGGAGCTTTACGCGCTGATCGAGGAGATCAATCAGTCGCGCGGGTGCGCGGTGCTTATGGTGAGCCATGATTTGCATATCGTGATGGCCGCCAGCCACGAAGTGCTATGCTTGCATCACCATATTTGCTGTCAGGGCACCCCTGAAGATGTGAACCGTCATCCCGAATTTGTTGATCTGTTTGGCAAATCGCTGGCGCAGCATCTGGCAATCTACCCACACCACCACGACCATGCGCATAATTTGCAAGGCGATGTGGTCAGCCATAAAGGGTGCGACCATGGATGAGATTTTGCTGTATGCCATGATTGGTGGGTTAGCGCTCAGTTTTATCACCGGCCCGCTGGGATGTTTTGTGGTGTGGCAACGTATGGCCTATTTCGGTGAAACCGTAGCACATGGCACGCTGCTGGGCTTCGTGTTATCGCAAGTGACGCAATGGCCATTATTTGTGTGTGTGCTAGCGGTGGCTGCATCGGTGGCATTGGTAATGGATCAGCTCACACACAGCAAAAAACTCTCCAGCGATACTGGCCTCGGCATTGTAGCGCATGGGGCGCTTGCTGTTGGGATTGTGCTGATATCGTATTTCGGGCTTTTCAATGCTTCGCTGCACACATTGCTGTTTGGCGATATTCTGTTTATCGCACGCGACCAGATATTATTGCTGCTGGGATGTGCGGCTCTATTTCTGCTTGTTATGTTATGGAAGTGGCGTGCACTTGTAGCCATTGCCGTTGATCCGGCGATTGCGGCATCGCAAGGGGTCAATGTGCGGATGCACCGTCTGGCTTTGGTGCTGGCGATTGCGCTGGTGGTAGCTTTCTCGTTTCAATGGGTGGGGGTGTTGCTGTTTGCCGCGCTGCTTATTGTGCCGCCTGCGGCTGCGCGTTTTGTATCCACAAACCCGACAGGCATGGCTGTTACCGCGACGGCATTATGCGTGTGTGCAACCCAAACCGGCATACAGCTCTCATTTGTAACCGACACAGCGACAGGCCCCACTATCGTGGTGGTAGCGCTGATGCTGTTTGTGGTGTGTTTCGCTATGGGCGCCGTGTTGCAAAAGAGCCGGGGCTAAGCAGCCTTGCGCATGCGGGCAAATGCCTCGGACAGATCGTGTTTTAAATCATCCATATGTTCCAGCCCCACATGCAACCGAATGCACACGGTGTCTTTGTCCCAATCACTGGCAGAGCGTAGTTTTGCAGGACGGAATGGAATGATCAGGCTTTCATAGCCACCCCAGCTATAGCCCAGCCCAAAATGCTCTAACCCATCGATGAAGGCAGTAAGTTGCTTGTCGGTGCAGCTATCGAACACAAAGGAGAACAACCCGCACGAGCCCGTCATATCGCGTTTCCACAATGCGTGGCCGGGATGTTCAGGCAATGCGGGATGCAGAATCTGTGCGACTTCGTCAAATGATTTCAACCATTCAGCCAGCTCCAATGCGGCGCGTTCATGGTTGGGCAGGCGCAGCGCCATGGTGCGAAGTCCGCGTAGTGCCAGATAGCATTCGTCTGAGCTTGGGCCATTGCCCAAATGACGATAAGCGCGTTTGAGTGGCGCGTTATGTTTGTTCTTCACGCTCAGCGCACCCATGCATAAATCAGAGTGACCTGCGATATATTTCGTTGCTGACTGGATCGACACATCCACACCCAATGCGAATGCATCCATGTAAAGTGGTGTCGCCCATGTGTTGTCGCTCATCAGAATAATGTCATGCCGTTTACAGACTTCAGCAATGGCACGAATATCCTGCATTTCGAAGGTGAGCGATCCCGGGCTTTCCAAAAAGATCACTGAGGTGTTCTCGCGCACCAGCTCTTCCAGATTCGCGCCTGCATCGGGCGAGAAATAAGTGGTTTCCACCCCAAAGCGCGATAATTCATGGTCGCAATATTTGCGGGTAGGGGAATAGACGTTGTCGGCCACCAGAATATGATCCCCCGCTTTGGTATAGGCTACCAGTGCGGTCACAATCGCGCTCAGGCCAGATGGAAACAGATAGCTCGCATCTGCGCCTTCAATTTCTGCAATCGCATCGGCAAGTGCGGTAATGGTGGGGTTGCCGTTACGCCCATAGCCGTACGAGGTGGATTCACCACGCTCATAGGCGTCAAATTCTTCCAATGAGGGAAACAAAATAGTCGATGCGCGGAATACGGGCGGGTTCACCATGCCTTCATAGCGAGCGGCATCGCGCCCAAGCGTAATCAATTGTGTTTCCTTATTCATGCGACACTCCCACGTAAGTTTTGTTTTTTATTGCTTAAAATTCGCGCCAGGACAAACCCACCAGCATATGCGTTACACCATCATTTGCATTGCCAAAGGGTAAAAGGCAACTACGGAATTTTACAACCTTATTCTTTTCCGTCACAAATTGCCCACCATCATATAAGGGTTCGGCGCTATCCGCCGCCTTGTCAATATCCTTAATGATACGTGCACCAGGAAAGCCGCGTTGCTTTGCTTTGACATACGAACCCGTCGGGTCTTTACCCAGCATGGTCACCAACTTCGGCCCTAGCTGCACATATTTATAGGTGCGAGCGGTGTTATCCTGCGAAGGTTGTATGGCCAGCGTCATGCAGGTGTCCCATGCATCGGCGATGCTTGAGCTGTTGAATTTGCTGAATTCTGGCAGCGGCTGCTCTTTTCTGAGCATTTCCCAATAACTGGTGAGTCTTGAAGTGAGACGTTTTTCATTCATAAAAAAATACGGGCTTGCTATTTAGGGTTGCAGGTTGTAGTCATGGGGCAACTAAGGATTGTCCTGTGCGTTGCTATGTAATGCATCATTCTTAGTCCCTTGGTGTTATTGATATATGGGGTATTTTGCCGGTCTGCAAATGTTTGCCACATATCGTATCTGTCCCGTGCGAGCAGACTATACCCCATATATCATCTTTTTTCCAAGCATTCCGCGCCTGCGGGGCGTTAAAAACCGTTGTCATCTCAGCGCTTTTATGGCTATCTAACGCGCGAAACCTG
>MDTG01101331.1_pt1 | contig 15579 bp, 15 predicted proteins | sample 811421 | NCBI WGS metagenome assembly MDTG01 (sample SAMN05326645, study PRJNA326480) | marine metagenome | isolation source: seawater | place: Pacific Ocean: South East | collected 2011
AAGAAATAGATCGACTTATTAAGAAATCAAAAAGTTGATGGAAAAAAAAAAAATTAATAAAATATTAATAATTGATTTTGGATCACAAGTTACGCAACTAATTGCAAGGCAAGTTAGAGAACTTGGTGTTTATTGTGAATTAATTAATTTTAAAAAATTCAATAAATTTAAAAATCTCGACAAAACTATTAAAGGAATAATTTTATCAGGTGGGCCAAAATCAACCTTATCGAAATCAGCACCAAGCGTTAAATGGAAATTGTTTATAAATAAATTACCCCTTTTAGGAATATGCTACGGTCATCAAATTATAGCTAATATTTATGGAGGAAAAACTTATTATTCTAAAAAAAAAGAATTTGGAAGCGCAATATTATTTGAAAAAAAAAAATCAAAGTTAACACAAGGTTTTTTTTTAAATAAAAAAAATATAGTATGGATGAGTCATTCAGATTCTGTAATGGTAAAACCTAAAAACTTTAATGTTATAGCATCTTCAAAAAATTCTAAATTTGCGATTTTAGAAAGTAAATCAAAAAAAATTTTTACTACTCAATTTCATCCAGAAGTATTTCATACTAAAAATGGAAAAAAACTATTTTCAAATTTTTTATTTAAGATTTGTAAAATTAATAAAAATTGGACTGAAAAATATAAATTACAAAAATTAATAAAAGAAATTAGAGAAAATGTTGGTTCAAATCATAAGGTAATGTGCGCTCTATCTGGTGGTGTGGACAGCAGTGTTTTGGCTCACCTATTATATAAAGCTATTAAAAAAAATTTGATTTGTGTCTACGTAGATACAGGCTTGATGAGATATGGAGAGACGAAAGAAGTTATTAATATTTTCAAAAAAAAATTTAGAAATTCGTTTAATGTAATTAATGCAAAAAATATTTTTTTGAATAAGCTTAGAAATATTTCTGATCCAGAAAAAAAACGTAAAATTATTGGAAAAACTTTTATTAAAATATTTGAAAATTTTGCTAAAAATAAAAAAAATATTTCATTTCTCGCTCAAGGAACGCTTTATCCTGATTTGATTGAAAGTAAAAGTTTCTCAGGAAGTCCAACTTCAATCATTAAATCGCATCATAATGTTGGGGGATTGCCCAAAAAGATGAAATTTAAATTAATTGAGCCCTTTAAAGAAATGTTTAAAGATGAGGTAAGAAAGCTCGGTAATTTATTAAAAGTAAATAGTTTTCTCATAAATAGGCATCCATTTCCAGGTCCAGGGCTTGCAATAAGAATACCAGGCTTGATTGATAAAAGGAAAATTGAGATTTTACAAAAAGCAGATAAAATTTTTATTGACGAATTAAAAAAAAGAAAAATTTATCATAAAATTTGGCAAGCATTTGTAGTTCTTTTACCCATCAAGTCGGTCGGTGTAATGGGTGATGCAAGAACTTATGAATTTGTATGTGCACTGAGAGCAGTTACATCTCAAGATGGTATGACCGCAAATTATTATTATTTTAAACATAGTGATTTATCTGAAATATCCAATAAAATTGTTAATGAGGTACCTGGTATCAACAGAGTGGTATATGATACCACCTCAAAACCCCCAGGAACTATCGAATGGGAATGATTAATGAAAAGAATAATACTAATATTTTTTTTAATAAACTCAACAGATAGTTATTCAAAAGGATTATATTATAAAGATAAAGACTGGAACATATATTTTTATGACAATTGTGGACTTCCCTCGAGTAAAAAAAACGACAAAAATTTACGTTGGATAAAAGAACAAAATAATAAATTTTTAAGATTTAAATTAAGTAACAAACAAGTAGGAAAATGTTCTAGTGACAATAAAATAAGAAATGGAGCGCCCTATTGGGAAAGAGCTGAATTAAAACAAAAAGGTACATTTAAAAAAAATAGCTCTTATGAAATAAAATTTAAAGCAAGATTAATAGAAGGTTTTAAAAATGATTATGAATATTTTTTTCAACTACATGGATACAAGTCTATGAAATGTAATTCACCATTATTATTTATTCAAACAAAAGGAAGAAATAAACATTTAAGACTTTTATTGAGGAGATACCCGATAGATAGAAACGATAGTATTGCAAATTTAATAAAAAAAGGCTCATTTATAAAATATAAACTCGCCACCAATAATAGTCATAGAATATTTGTTGAGGATATTTTAAAAAAGTGGATTAATATAAAACTTTTAGTACACTTTAAACAAACCCATGGAACACTCGATATGTATTTCAATGGAGAAAAAGTGTTAGAAAATCAAAGTTTTGACATGTTAAGATGTCAAACCCCCCATATAAAATTTGGGATATATAGACCAGGAAATGATCAGAGGAAAAATTATACCTCAATAATAGACTTTGATAAATTCATAGTTAATGAAATAAACAGTAAATGATTAAGAAAATTAATTTTAGTAAAAAACCAATTATTTGTTTGACTTCATATAGTAAATTCTTTGCTGAAATTGCTGACGAATATTGTGACATTGTACTTGTTGGGGACTCATTAGGAATGGTTTATTATGGTGATCCTTCAACACGGTCTGTAAGTTTAAATGACATGATTAGACATGCAAGATCTGTAAGATTAGGGGTTAAAAAAGCAATTATGGTTGTAGATATGCCTTATGGAACATACAAAAATCCTATATTAGCAAAAAAAAAACGCTTTTAAAATTATTAAGGAAACAAAATGTGATGCAGTAAAATTAGAAGGTGGCAAAGAAATAAATCACATAATTAAATATTTAATTAAGAATAAAATTAATGTTATGGGCCACATTGGATTATTACCTCAAAAAGTTAGATCAAAAAAAGATTATAAAATTAAAGGTATAAATTCAGCTGAGAAAAATAAAATTTTAAATGATTTAAAGTGTATCCAAGAAAGCGGTGTTTTTGCAATTGTTTTAGAGGCTGTTAAAAATCAAACTGCAAAAGAAATCATGAAGTTCTCAAGGATACCTATCATTGGTATTGGTGCATCCAAAGACTGCGATGGTCAAATTTTAGTATTTGAAGATATGCTTGGTATGTTTCAAAAAGTACCGAAATTTGTAAAAAAATATTCAAATTTAAGAGGTTATGTAAAAAAAGCTGTAAAACAATACGCTAAGGATATAAGAAATAAAAAATTTCCAACAAAAAAAAATATTTATTAAATGTCAAATGAACTAGAAACGCAGATAGAGGATGATCTTCTAAAAGATAAAGTCTCAAACTTCTTTAAAAAAAATAAAATTAAAGTTTATGTATTAGCGTTTCTTCTCATAATTTTACCAATTTTAATACAGGTAATGTTTTTTTATAATAATAAGAAGCAGGAGCAATTTATATCTAAATATATTGAGGCTGAGATATTAGTAGATAACAATAATATTAAAGGAATTGAAATTTTAAATATTATTAAAGAAAAAGGAAATGATACAATTAAATTACTGGCTATAAGTAAACTTGCAGAATATTATATTAATAAAAATCAAAAAGAGAAAGCTTTGCAAATTTTAAATAGCACTAAAGATTTTGATAATAAAGTATTTCAAGAGCTGACTGAAATAAAAAAAGTAATTTTAAATTTTGATAAGATTAAAGAAAATGAAATTTTAAACTTTACTAAAGATGATAAATATAAAAAAAATTTTAGATTAATCAAAACAAAGCTGTTGTATGATTATTATATAAAATCAAATCAACTAGAAAAAGCAAAACAGGTACAAAGAAATTTTAAATGAAAATTATTTTAAATTTTTTTTTTATTTTCCTTTTAGCCTGTGGAGGAAAAAAAGAGAGTCTTACTGATTTAAAATCATTCACAAATCAGGGAGAAAAAATAATTCTAGTACAAAATAAAAATTTAAATTTTACTGATATAAATCTTATTAATAGTTTAAAAAAAAATAAATATTATTTTTACAAAGATTGGTCACAGAGTCATCAAAATAAAAATAATTTAATTAATCCTGTTAAAATTTCTATAAATAAAAAAAAAAAATCAGTATTTGAAAATATTGAAACATTTATAGTTTATAAAAATAAAATTATAACTATAAACAAAAAATCTAAAATAAATATTCTTAATACTGATCTTAAATCTCTTAGATCTAAAAAAATTTATAAAAGAAAAATTTATAAAAATTATAATATAGATTTTAAAATAATTGCTTATAAAAATAGTCTTATTCTTGCTGATAATCTTGGTAATATTCATTCTTTTAATATTGAAAATCTTAACTTAAGATGGAAAAAGAAATTTGGCGTACCATTCAAATCTAACCTTAAAATTCAAGGAAATAAATTGTTTCTTATAAATAGTAATAGCAAGATCTATTCTATTAATACTGATAATGGTAATTTAAATTGGAGTTTTGAAACGGCTTCCAATGAATTAAAAGATGCAAAATCTTACCAAATAGCAATATATAATAATAATTTAGTATTCACTAACGATAATGGAGAAATATATTGTTTAGATTTAATTAAAAATAATATTAAATGGTCTCTTATTTTTCAGACTGCTAATTTTGAAAATACTCCATTAATTTTTAAATCCAGCCCAATTTCAATTGATAATAATGGATATATATATGTATCAACAAACCGTGGTTATACGTATGCAATTGATATTAAAACTGGATTAACAGAATGGTCTAAGCCAATTTACTCAACTAATAGATTTATAATCACAAAAAAGTATTTAATTAATTCATGGAAAGATAGAATTTTTATGATTAATAAATTAAATGGCAAGATAGTATTAAATAAAAATTTAAAAAATTTAAAAAAAAATGTCGATACCTTTTATAAAGATTTAATTATAGGTGATGACCAGATTTATATTTTTGATAATAAAGGTTTTAAAATTTCACTAGATAAAAAAAATTTCAATAGATATTCAAAATCGAAAATTGCAAAAAATTATAAAAATTTAATTATTTTTAACAACAATGTTTATATAAATACAAAAAATTCTATCCTTAAATACTAATGATAGATTTTTTAAATGTATGTATTATTGGAAAACCGAACGTAGGCAAGTCTACAATTTTCAATAAAATTGCTGGTTCAGATATATCTAAAGTAAGTGAGATTTCTGGTACAACTATTTATCCTATAGAGTTATCTGAAAAATTTAAAGACTTAAAAATTAATTTAATAGATTTAGGTGGATTAAAAAAAAAATCCAAATCTCATGAAAAAACGCAAAAGTTAATTACATCTGAAACATTAAAAAAACTAAAAATTTCTGATGTTGTTTTATTTATTTTAGATGGCAATGATGAAATTACAAAAAATGATAAACAATTATTTAGATTGATATTAAATAAACTTAAAAATATAGTTGTTATTGTTAATAAAACAGATCTTATTAAAGAAAATTTAAAAAAAAAAGAAGAATACTTTAAATATTACTTTGAAAAAAATTATCCAAACATTCTTTTAAAACCTATTTTTATTTCAGCACTTAAAAATATTAAAAGAGATTTTTTGTTAAACAAATTATATGACATCTATAACAATTCAAAAAAATTAATAAAAAATAAAGAAGTTAATAATGTTTTAAAATCGATTATTTCTCAACATCAGCCCGTATTTAATAAAAAAAGTAGACCAACGATCAAATTTTTAAGACAAGTAAATTCTAAACCAATAATATTTAAAGCTTTTGGTAATAAATTAACAACTCTAAGTAAAGATTATAAAAATTATTTTGTAAAACAGGTCTTAATGAAATTAAAAATTTATAATCAAATAATTGTCATAAAATTTATTAATAATAAAAACCCTTATGCTTAAAAATTACAATCTAACATTGCTTAAAAGGGATAATTGATTATTTTTTTCGAATTGATTTAGCTGATCAACAGGCTGTACAGGATAGTCACCAGTGAAGCAATGATCTGTAAATTGAGGATTTTGTTTATCTCTCTTATCAAATCCAAGAGCTCTGTACAGGCCGTCTATGGTTAAAAATTGCATTGTATCTACTCCAATAATTTTCTTAATTTCATCAATAGAATGATTTGCGGCAATTAAATCCTTAACATTTGGTGTATCGATACCATAGTAATCTGGATGTTTAATTGGAGGACTAGAAATGCATAAATGTATTTCTTTTGCTCCAGCATTGTAAAGCATATCAACTATTTTTTTCGAGGTTGTGCCTCTAACAATTGAGTCGTCGACTAAAATAATTTTTTTATTTTTAATTATTTCCTTATTAGGATTGTGTTTAAGTTTGACACCAAGCTGTCTTATTTGTTGTGTCGGTTCAATAAAAGTTCGTCCCACGTAATGATTTCTTATTATACCCATATCATAAGGAATTCCTGATTCATTCGAGTAGCCAATTGCTGCAGGTACACCCGAGTCTGGGACTGCTGAAACTATGTCAGCTTCAATTTTCATTTCTTTAGAAAGTTGTTCACCCAATCTTTTTCTATATTCATAAACTGCTTTGCCACCAACAATACTGTCTGGCCTAGAGAAATAAACATATTCAAAAACGCAAGGTCTGGGTTTTACTTTTGGAAAAGGTTTAAAACTTTCTATCCCATTTTTATCAATAGTAACCATTTCACCATTTTCAATTTCTCTAACAAATTCAGCTCCAATAATATCTAAGGCACATGTTTCAGAAGATAAAATATAAGAATCTTTAAGCTTACCTAATATTAATGGTCTTATTCCATAAGGGTCTCTCACCCCCACAAGCTTTTTGTTTGTCATAATTGTCAATGCATATCCACCATGAATTTGAAATATTGCATCAATAATTTTATCAATTGTTTTTGCTCTTTTTGATCTAGCTATAAGTTGTACAAGTGTTTCGGTGTCTGAAGTGGTTTGAAAAATAGCTCCATCTTTAACCATTTTTTCTCTTATACTAATCGCATTCGTCAAATTACCATTATGAGCTATACCAAGCCCACCAGTATGCAAGTCGGCAAAAAAAGGTTGAATATTTCTTATTAAAGGGGCTCCAGTTGTAGAGTAGCGGTTGTGCCCAATCGCAGTATGTCCTTTTAATTGTTCAATTATCTTAGGGTCAGTAAAATTATCACCAACGAGACCTCTTCTTTTAATTAAGTAAAAATTTTTTCCATCAAAAGAATTAATACCGCAGGCTTCTTGACCTCTATGCTGAAGTGCATGCAAACCTAGAGCTACTAGTGCAGATGCTTCTGGGTGGTTATAGACACCAAAAATTCCACATTCTTCTTTTAATCTATCGTCCACATGATCTTAGTATATTAATATCTGTAAAATACCATTTTTACTTTGAATGTATTTATTTAAATTTCTTTAATTTTTCTTTGCTTTTGTCTATGTATTCGTATCTTTTAGGGAACGTTTCAACTACAAGTTCATTTCCCCAAAGTATAACTTCGAAGGTAACACCTCTATTAAGAGAATCATGCCATCTGTCATAAGGGTGCGCTAGATTAATCAATGTGAAAATTGTAATAAAGTAAATGTATCCTTTAATAGCACCAAATAAAAATCCAAATAAGGTATCAATTGAACCCATACCAGACCACTTTATTGTTTTTTTTAATCCTTTGTTGATTAACAAAAATAAAAATAAAGTAATGAAAAAGATGAAAGATCCAATAATTAAATCTGTTATAAATTCAGATGATAGAATGCCATCTACATAAGGTCTTAAGATTGGAAGAAAGTACTTCACAGCCAAAAATGCTATTATCCATTTAGAAAAAGATAAAAGACTACCAATTAGACCATTTTTTATTCCAGAGATTAAATTATATAAAATGAATATAATAAAAACTATATCTATAACTGTAATATTTTCTTTTAAAAATTCAAAAAAACTTTCCATTACTTATTATAAAATAAATTTAACAGATTTGGTAATAGAGTTAATACTAAAAATAAAGCAGTGAACATAGCCAACCCTGTGAAAAAACCAAAATAAATTGTTGGAATAAAGTTTGACAAAACTAGTATTGAAAAACCAAAAATAATTGTGAATGAGGTGCTAATTATAGCCCTTCCTACAGATTGATGACAATTATTTGCAATTTCTTGTTTATTGTTATTTATTTCTTTTTCATACTTAAATCTATAAATGTAGTGAATACTATTATCTACGGCAATACCAATAGTAATTGCAGCGATTGTAATAGTCATCATGTCTAGTGGTATATTCAATAACCCAATTACACCTAAAACAAATGAGGCCGCTACAAAATTTGGAATAATACCAATGAGAGATAGTTTAAAAGATCTAAACAAAATTATAAACATCATAAAAATACCAATCATAACTATTCCTAAAGTTTTTATTTGAGAGTCAAACAAGCTTTGAAGAAGATTATTAAAAATTATTAAAACACCTGCCAATTTAAAATCTTCACTACCTAGATTAAATTTATTTTTAAGATCATAATTAATTTTTTCTATAAGCTCTTTTCTTCTAATATCTTTTTTTGAATCTAAGATCCTCATCGATATCCTTGCTTCATCATCTTCAATAGAAATATATGGTTTGATAATTTGCTCCTTTATATTTTTTGGCAGTTTTTGATAAAGCACACCCATTTCAAGACTATCTAATTTTTTATTTTTATTTAAACTTTCTGCGATACTTAGAATTGATGAAAAGGATAAAACCTTGCCTATTTCAGGTTGTTCTTCAAGATATTTATGAATAGTAACAATTTTATCTATTTTATCTCTGGTAAACCAATATTTAGAATTATCGTTCTCTGATGAGTCTTCACCAAGAAAATTATCATTTTTTTTATTTTCACCTAAAAAACTATCATCCCCTCCTTTCAAGTTATTTTTGGTTTTAAATTTAATAATTATTTCTAAAGGGGTTGTTCCCCCTAGTTTTTCATCAATATTCTTCATTCCTTTATAAATTTCGGTATCTTTATCAAAATAATTTATAAAACTATTTTCAACTTTTAGTTTTGATATGCCAAAAATTGAGGCAATAATTAATACGAATGTTAAAAGATAGATAAGAATGTTTTTTTTTGAAATACTTAAAAATATTTTAGCAATTTTAGAGTTTGATGATTTAAAACTATGAGATATTGGAGGATTAAATATTATTATTAAAGCTGGCATAAATAGAAAAGTTGAAAATAATGAAAATATTAAACCTATTGTCATCATCCAACCAAAATCAATAACTGGTTTAATTTCACTAAATATTAGTGATAAAAATGCACAGATTGTTGTAAGAACGGCGTAAAAAATCGGAAAAAAAATTGCCTCTGAGGTTTTAGTAATTCGCACATTTGGACTTTCTGAGGTGTCAATTTCATCAATTTGCATATACCTCACTAGGTAATGAATATTCATAGACATAGTTAAAATTAACATTAATGCTATAAAATTTGACGATATTACTGTTACTTTCCATCCCACTGTACTTAAAAATCCAATCATCAATGTAATTGAAACTGCGCAGGTTAATAATGGAAAAAATACCCAATTTAAATTTTTAAATACTAGCCATAAAGTCAATATAATAAAGATAAAAACTCCAAAACCAAAAACAATAATATCTTTTTTTATAAAAGTGATCATATCATCCGCAATCATTGGTATGCCACTTAGTCGTATTTCTGCATTTGATTTATAATTGGATAAAACGTTTTTGATTGACCTATTATAATTTTTTATGTTTTTTGATTGCTGTTTTTGAAGTCTTTTTATTTTTTTATTAATTAAATTTAATTTTATGGGGTTTGTATCTTTTGAACTTAACAATCGGGTCTTTTGTTCTAAAGCATTCAGGTACTCACTGTTATCTTTAAGATATGCAACTATTCCATAAGTTTTTGCATCAGAACTTATTATTAAATCTTTGTAGACTGGGCTGGAAGTCAGTTCTTTTATAGCTTTATCCAAATCTACTTTTTCATCAGTAATATATTTCAAATTTTTTATTCTATCAATTAATGGCTCATTTGTTGACTGAAGTAATGGAGCATTTATTATTGAAACAGTTTTACTAATCCATGCAAAATTATTAATTTGATTAACTATATCCTGCAACTCTATAACAGTGTTTTTTGTGTTTAATTTTTTTGGGGTATAGGTAATAATAAAAAATTCTTCAGACTTATATTTTTTATTCAATTCTCTTAAATAAATTAGATCTGGGTCGTTTTCAATAAGTAATGTATCTGCTGATGCGTCAAGTTCAAAGTTTTTTGATTGATATATTGAAATTACAGAAAAAAAAAAAAAATAAAAAAAGAATAGTAAATGGGTACTGTAAAAAATTATTATAAATTTTTTTAAACATTAATTTTTATAATTTCTTAAATATCTTTTTGAAATACAGGTAATTATCCTGTAGGGTATCGTTCCAGTTAAATTAGCAAAATTATCTATTGTAAATTTGCTGTCATAGATACTTACAAAATCTCCTTCTTTAATTTTATTTTTTAATTTAGTTATATCTATTATTATTAAATCCATTGAAACTCTTCCAATCATAGGCAGTTTTTTTCCATTATAGTGAACATAGCCTTTATTAGATAATCTTATACCTATACCATCTGCATAACCCATTGGGATAGTGGCTGTTACAGTTTTTTTCTTTGCCATAAAAGTTCTCGAATAACCAGCTGTTTCACCTTTTTTTAAATTATTTATTTGAATTACTGGTGATTTGAGACTTACAACATGCATAATTTTTTTATTAAAATTTTTATTACCACCATAAAGATTTATACCGGGACGAACCAAGTCATAATGATATTTTTTTCCTAGAAAGATTCCACCTGATGCGGCTAAACTATATTTATATCCAGGTAATATTCTTTTAATTTTATCAAATCTTAATCTTTGAGTCTCATTATATCTATCTTTTTTATTACCTGAACAAGCCAAGTGACTCATTATTATTACCTCTTTATATTTATCAATTTCTTTTTTTAATTTTACAACTTCTTTAATATTTTCTTCTTGAATACCTAATCTGCACATTCCAGTATCAAAATGAATTACAATTTTATTTTTATTTTTATTAAATTTTAACCATTTTTTTAGCTGTGTTATTGTATTTATTACAGGTATTAAATTGTACTTATGAAAAATTTTTTCTTCATTTTTATTTAATCCATTTAAAACATTTATAATAATAGATTTAAATTTTTTTCGTATAAATATTCCTTCATTAATATTTGCTACAAAAAATCTTTTACAACCCGATTTAATTAGTTTATTTACTATTTTATTGTGACCTCCAAGACCATAACTTGAAGCTTTAACAGTCCCACAAACTTCTGAGTTTTTACAATATTTTTTAATTAACTTGTAATTGTGCCCAACAGCATTAAGGTTTATATCCAATGAAGGAGTTGAATATTTCATTTTAAATTAAGTGATTGGTATATAATTAAATTTTATAAAAGTAACTATTTTTAATTCGAGGCATCCTTAAATTTGGTAAATGCGCTCTCAAATTCTAGCTTGATTACTCCTGTAGGACCATGTCTTTGCTTACCGATAATAATTTCAGCTTCATTATGAATCTGACTCATTCTCTCCTGCCATTCCACATGTTCAGCTGTCCCAGGTTTTGGTTCTTGCTTTTCTAGATAATACTGTTCCCTGAACACAAACATGACTACATCTGCGTCTTGTTCTATTGATCCTGACTCTCTGAGATCAGAAAGTTGGGGCTTTTTATCTTCTCTTTGTTCGACTTGTCTTGATAGTTGGGACAGAGCAAGCACAGGAACATCCAACTCTTTAGCTAATGCTTTCAATCCTTGTGTAATTTCTGCAATTTCTAAAACTCTACCCTCATTTCTATATCCGGAAGATTTCATTAATTGAATATAATCTATTACAATTAAATCTAATCCTTCTTTTCTTTTAAGTCGTCTAGCTCTATTACTTAGCGTGGAAATAGTTATCGCGGGCGTATCATCAATATGTAAACTTAACGTTTCTAAATTTTTTGATGCTTCAATAAACCTTTCAAAATCATCTTGATTAATCTTTCCTCTTCTTATGTCATTAGATTTAACCCTGGATTGCTCTGCTAAAATTCTAGTAGACAATTGCTCTGATGACATCTCAAGTGAAAAAAAAGCTATAGAAGTTTTTAAATTATTTTTTTTGATATTTAACGAGGCATTAAAAGCAATATTTGTTGCAAGTGCAGTTTTTCCCATTGAGGGTCTCCCAGCTATTATTATTAAATCTTGCTTATGTAATCCACCAAGTCTATCATCTAAATCAGTTAGACCGGATGGAACACCAACAATTCCTTGATCATTTTTATACGCGGCAGTTGCCATATCTATAGTTTCTTTTAATGCATCTTTAAATGTAACAAAACTTCTTTGAAATTCACCCCTCTCTGCTATTTCGAAAAGTTTTCTTTCAGTATTTTCCAAAATATTTGTTCCTGAAATTTCTAAGTCTTTATTTTTACTTTCCTCTAAAGTTTCTTCACTGATATTAATTAATTGTCGTCTAATATATAAATCTGATAATAGTTGAGAGTAATATTTAATTTGATTTTTTGTTGTTGAAACTTTTGTAAGTTTAACAAGATAATCTATACCTCCAATTTCGACCAATTCTTCTTTTGAATTAAAAAAATTTTTAATCGTTACAGGATTTGCCAAAAGACCTTTAGATATAAGGTTTGATATAATTTTATAAATTTTTTGGTGAATGGGATCAAAAAAATAATTATCATCTAATTTGTCAGATATTTCATCAAAAATTTCATTATCTGCAAGTATTGATCCGAGAATTGTTTGTTCAGCTTCTATATTTTTTGGTACTTGATTTTCTTTTGAAATATCTAAATTAACCAAATTTGAATTCATTAATATTCAATATACTCATTCTTATATTTTGTATTTTCAAAAATTTTATTTTATATGTGGAAAAGTTAGCAATTATTCTTTTGCTAAAACTTCTATTAAAACTTCAGATTGAACATTTGCGTGAAGATTCACTTTAAACTTATATTCACCTTTTGACTTTATACTTGTAGGCAATTCTATTTGTTCTGGCTTTATTTCAATTTTAGATGAATTAAGTAACTCATTACAAATTTCCTTAATTGTAATTGATCCATACAAGTTTCCATTTTCCATCACTTCTTTATAAATAGTTATTTTACAACCTTTTAATTTCTCAGCACTTTCTTTTGCATTATTTTTTTCTAATTCATTTTTTTTCAAAATTTCAGCTTTCTTGCTTTCAAAATGGGCTATATTTTCTTTAGTCGGCAATATAGCCTTTCCTTTTTTTAATAAAAAGTTTCGTCCAAAACCATCTTTTACACTTACCTTTTGACCGACTGTACCAAGTTTTTTTATATTTTCTAAAAGAATGACTTTCATGATTAATTTGTTACATATGGAAGCAAGGCCAAAGCACGCGCTTTTTTTATTTCTCTTACCAGTATCTTTTGCTTTGAGTGAGATACGTTTGTTATTCTCGTTGGTAATATTTTTGCTGAGTCTGAAATATATTTTCTTAATAATTTGATATTTTTATAATTTAGTTCTTCATCACTTTTTTTAGCTAACGGACAGTTTTTTTTACTTAATTGAGATATCTTAGAGCCCAAGCCAAAACTACTCCTCTTTTTTTTTTGCTTTTTTTTCATTTTAGTTCTTTTCCTTTAATAATTCAGAGTCTTCTTTTGGTAAATTTTTTAATTTTAATGATAGAAATTTAATGACTTTTTCATCGAATTTTTCAAAATTTTCTATTTCTTTAATAGAGTTTTTGTTTCCCTCCAGATATAAATTTCTGTAATAACCTTTGCTATTCTTCTTAATTGGATAGGCCAGATTTCTAAGACCCCAATCTTCAATTTTATGAATTTTACCAGAGTGTTTGGTAAGAATATCCTCTATTTTTTTTTCGATATTCTCTATATCTTTTTTATTTGCTTCTGGAGCAGTAATATATGTATGTTCGTATATGTTCACAAATTTATTTTTTTGTTTAAAAAAAAGTTTAAATATAAGAGTATTAATTTTTATTCAATAGATATATTCTATTAAAAATGACTAAATCTATAGTTTTTCCAGGTCAAGGATCTCAATATTTGGGTATGGGGAAGTATTTATACGATAATTTCAGTGTATCGAAACATGTTTTTAAAGAAGTTGATGACTCATTAGATTTTAAATTAACAGAAATTATATTTGGTGATGAAGTTAACAAATTAAACTTAACTGAAAATACTCAGCCTGCAATTATGGCTGTTAGTATTGCAACTTTAGAAGCATTAAAAAATGAGAAGGGTATTGAAATTAACGATTTTAATTTTTGTGCAGGTCATTCTTTAGGTGAGTATTCAGCTTTAGTAGCAACTAATTCAATTAAACTTGCAGATGCAGCAAAAATCTTAAAAAAAAGAGGACAAGCAATGCAAAATGCAGTTCCAATTGGCCAAGGTGCAATGGCGGCAATTTTGAATATTAGCGTTGATGATTTGGAAAAATTTATTACGAATAATAAATTTTTATCAATTGAAATTTCGAATGATAATTGTCCAGGCCAGTGTGTAATAAGTGGTAAAAAAGATGAAATAGACAGTTTCGTAACATTGATAAAGAATGAATTAAAAAAAAAAGCAATCTCTTTACCTGTGAGTGCGCCTTTCCACTGTAAAATGATGAAGTCCGCTGCTGATGAATTGAAAAATTATTTAAAACAATTTGAAATAAATGATTCTACAATACCTATAGTATCGAATGTTAGTGTCTCTCCAGTAAAAAAAAGCAGTGAAATAGAGCAATTATTAATAAGTTGTGTTTATAATAGGGTAAGATGGAGAGAAATTGTAGAATTCTTTAATAAAAATAATATTTTAGAATCTATAGAGTGCGGTCCAGGAAAAGCTTTAACAAATATGTTTAAGAGATTTGAATTTAATATTAAATGTGTAAAGTTAGATAATATTGAAGATTTAAAAAATTATGGATAATCTTAAAAATAAAAAAGTTGTTATTACTGGAGGATCTAGAGGTATCGGATATGCAATTTTGAAAGAGTTTTATGAAAAAAATTCTGAAATTTTAACAATTGGTTCAAATCAAGAAAATTTAGAAAATGTTAAAAAAGATTTTCCAAAAATAAAAATATTACAATTGGATCTTAAAAATAATTTAGATCTTAAAGAAAAACTCCCTAAATTAATAGATGAATTAGGAGGTATAGATATCTTAGTCAATAATGCTGGTATCACAAGAGATAATCTTACTTTGAGGATGAAAGAGGAAGAGTGGAGGAATGTTATAGACGTAAATTTAAATTCTGTTTTTTATATGTGCCAATTTGCTATTAAATCGATGATTAAAAACAAGTCAGGTAACATAATCAATATAACCTCAGTTGTTGGTCATACTGGTAATGCTGGTCAAGCTAATTATACAGCATCCAAGGCTGGCATAATAGCTATGACTAAATCATTAGCTAAAGAGTATGCTAAAAAAAATATAAGATTAAATTGTGTTTCACCAGGGTTTATATCAACGGATATGACCAAAGACCTTAAGGAAGAGTATCAGAATGAGCTATTAAAAAATATTCCAATAAA
>MDTG01119516.1_pt1 | contig 15579 bp, 22 predicted proteins | sample 811421 | NCBI WGS metagenome assembly MDTG01 (sample SAMN05326645, study PRJNA326480) | marine metagenome | isolation source: seawater | place: Pacific Ocean: South East | collected 2011
GAAAGATCCCAAAAAATTTGATGATTACTATAATAAATCTGAAAGGTTTAGGAGAATTTTAGAAATTGTGAAATATGCTTTTGCATTTAGTGATATAGAAGTATTGAAGTCATATATTGATTGTTTTGATCCTGGAATGTGGCTCTCCTGGTCTACTAGAACCGCTGATTTTAATAGAAGTGAGCACATGAAATCAGTTGCAAATTTATTAGAATCATTTGACGTTCATTGGAGATTACATAAGGTTTATAGAAATTTACATCAAGAGTATATGGAGATTAGAAATTGGATCTTAGGAAGAAAATCAACAGGAAGAATAGCTGTGGGAAGAGGAAGGGTAATTGAAAAAGAAATAAGAGATGAACTTTTACTTATGCATGGGATAAGAGTAGCTATATTTCATGAAATTTTTCTTTTATCAGTTCAAATCCCCAAGTTCAGTGATCAGTCTGGTGTTTCAAGAGATGAAATTATAGCAAAATTAATAAGATTTGATATTTCTGATGCAGTAGCAATTCTGAGAAAAATATTCCCAGTTGGTAAGAAAAAAATTGATAATTCAGACTATGGAGAGAAGTCTAATTATTTAAGTGAGAATGATATGGATTATACAATGGAAGAAAATAAAATTTTCAAGCAACTGGAAGCTTTGCACGAATGTTCAAAAAGAGTAAGTACAGGAATAACTCATTTTATCGGATCAGTGGGTTGATTCTTTTTTCTTGTTAAACCCTCTATTGATGAGACGTCTTCTTCAGATAAGTTTAATTTTTCAGATAATCTTTCTAATTCCTGGCGCTCATCATCGTCAATGACATTGTCTTCTAACATATCTCTGAGTTTTTCTTCATAAACTTTTTGATTTCTTCTTGTGAAATCTGTAAAAGCTGCAGCTAATATTCCTGAGGGTAAAGCAACAGTTAAAATACCAAGAATAATAATAATTGAACCAAAGATTTTTCCAAGTGATGTAATCGGGAAAACATCTCCATAACCCACACTTGTTAGTGTAACAATTGCCCACCACATGGCATGAGGTATACTTCCAAATTTATCTGGTTGTACATCTTTTTCAACTAAATACATTCCACTTGAAGAAATAATTAATGCTATAAATAAAATGAAATAAGCTGCTCCAAATGATTTTCTTTGATCCCATAGTACAAATAATAAACTATTTATTGAACTGGAATAGCGAGAAAATTTAAGAAGTCTTATAATCCTCAATGCTCTAATAAATCTTAAATCAATTGTAGGATAAATTAAGGCAATTAGACTCGGTAATATTGCGATTAAGTCTACTAGGGCGCTGAAACTGAAAATATAAGATATTCTTTTCTTTGAATTTGAAAAATTTATTTTTTTTTCCTGTACACAAGACCAACATCGCAAGAAATATTCTATTGTAAAAATAGTTACCGAAAAATATTCAAAATATAAGAAGAAAACTTCGTACTTCAAATAAAGACTTTCTATAGTTTCTAATATAACAGACAAAACATTAAGTGAAATAAGAGACAAAAGAAATATATCTGTAATTTTGCTAGCATTGTCATTATCTTGTCCGGGTTCTAGGAGTTCCCAACATCTTTTTTGAATTAGTTTATAATTAATTTTTATTTCTCCATTTATTTTACTGGACAGGTAATTTCTTTTTGACAAGTATTACCTGGAGCACCTAAGTAGATTTCCTTATTTTTTTCTTTTCTATTTTGAGATTGATATTCACAAATTACATCACCTGGAACATTTGTTTCTTTAACTAATCTACATATATTTTGTATAACGATCCTTTTTCTTCTGTCAAATGTTCCTTCCTCTGGTGCATACATTCTTCCTTTTGAAAAACTAAAAATAGGAAATAAACTAATAAATAAGAAACTAATTATTATCTTTTTCATTATTTTCATTTCCTTCTTTTTTTTTATCATCATTACCAGGAAGATAAGCTGAACCTTGAATTGATTTAGCAACAAAAACGTTCATTAATTTATCAGAATTTTTAACATACTCTTCTAAATCTTCTTGAATTATTTTTTCTGCTTCTTCTTTTGAAGAGGCTTCAATTTCTGCTAAACCATCTATAATCCAATGTATTTTATATTTCATTTTATTTCTCCGATGTTATATTAGTAGATTTAGTTTCTGAAAAAATTTTATTTGCTTCGGATTGAAGTTTAATTAGTACTTCTGCATCTAACTGTTCACTAACGTCATTTCTAATTTTCATAGCTTTATAAAGACCACCAGTTACAGAAACAGAATACCATATATAAGCTTGTTCTAAATTTTTTTCTGGAGAAAATTTTTCGTGCCAGAATCCTAATTTAAGTGCATATATAAACTCTTTTGTTTTTGAAAACTTATTTTCTAAAAAATTTTCAATATCTTTTGTTACAGCTTCAAGTGTTTTTTGGTCAATTTTTTTAATAAGTTTTTCTATTTTTTTGTTACATTTTTTTTCCCCACCCAACGAACATAACCAAGTCCATTTTAATGCTTCTGTATAGTCCTGGGTTGTTCCAATACCACCCGAATACATATTTGTAAGATTGAATTGTGAGTCGGTATCACCCTTATCAGCTAGTTCTAAAAAAATAGAAAAAGCCATATCAAACTCTGCATTTTTATAAAAATTTATTCCTTTTTGATAATAATCAAGATCTGGATTTAGGTCTTTGGCAAAAATATTTTGAGATAAAAAAATTAAAACTAATAAAAAAATTTTTTTAAAAAACAAAGTGTCACCTTCCTGCTAACATTACTAATTGAAGATATAAAACCCTTAACTTAAATTTTGAGTTAGGTCTTTGTTGATATACGACAATTTTTGGTCTATCTGAATTTGGTTTTTGGAATTCAATGTTCATATCTTCAGGCAAATATACACCATTAAATTCAAGAGTTTTCTGGGGGTCCGTAGAAAATTTTTCTCTAAAATCGGAATCTATCCAGATTCTTGCCAAAACTCGACCTAAGATATCTGGCAAGTATTTTTTTACTTCATCTCTATCTTTCAAATGTTGTAATTTTTCAGATATATTTAGAGGATTCTGATTAGTTCCTGCTTTTACTACTGCCAAATCAGACTTTTTTATTGGAACAAGAGATTTTGATTGTTTATTAGAAGACATAAAAATAAATGGCTATATGTTTTGTTTATACTCTATTTTATAACGACAAATTTCAACAAAATAAATATTTTTTACTAAATTTATTTCATACTTGTCGTTAAGTATCACATGTCATCATACTTAAATATCATCCCATTTCCTGATAGAATAAAAGAAAGAAAAGAAGAAAAGAAAAAAAAATATTCTCGAATAAGAGATGAAATTGAGTTGGTTTTAAAAAAATATTCAAAAGATTATGATGATGAGTGGGCTGTTATTTTGGCCGCAGGCAGATATGCTTCTATGAAACTTCAACAAATAGATGGTTCTAAAAATACAATTGAGTTTTTTAAAAAATGTATTGAAACTCAGGAAAGTAAAATTAATAAAAATTAACTAGTAATTCTTCCTACATTGCCAGAAACTTTAGCTCCTGTGTCTACTGATAAAGAGTTAGTTTTTAGTTTGCCATCAAAGTTTCCTGAACCAGTAATTTCAAGAAATTCAGCAGTAACGTCCCCCCGAGCTTGACCCTCAATTTTTAAATGTTCAGCATTAAGTGTCCCGTCAAAAAAACTTGAGGACTCTAAGATAACAGTTTTAGCTTCAATATTTCCTTTGAATTTTCCAGCAATTACCACCTGACTATCTTTAGCCTGAAGTGTTCCTTCCATTACTAGTTCTCTATTTATATATGTAAGTTCACTCATTCCTAATCCTTACTTTTCTTCCAAAAGTTCATCTGAAGTAACATCTTCGCTATCAATATCCTTTTTACTTTTTAACTTTTTTTCATCCCAATTATGTACAACTCTACAATTAAGTGCAGCACCTCTGTCCATTTGCAGTGATTTATAGTTAATTTCACCGGTTATAACTGAAGAGTCTGTCAGCCAAACAGAATCTGCTTTTAGTTTACCCTGATACTTTCCAGAAATCACAACGAGATCAGCTTGTATTCCACCATCAAAACTAGCGGACTTTCCCAAAGTTATCTTTTCAGACTTAATATCAGCCTCAACTCTACCATTTATTTCAATAGTTTTTGAATTTGATATTTTTCCCTTAAAAATTACATCTTTTCCAATTATTGATTGATTTTCTGACACAATTTACCCCTTTAAAGATTTTATTGATTTAGCAAGATTTGTCTTTTTAGTCGTAGTCTTGTTTTTCTCTTTCTCTAATCCAAGAGTTAACTCAATTTCAAGTTTTGCTCCAGGTTCAGATTTAAAAGTATTATAATAAATACCCCCTTTTATGTTAGCTGTTGATTCTATAGATATACTATCAGAAAAAATTTGACCTTCAAATTTACCGGAAATTACGGAATCTGAGGCCTTAACAGTACCTTTCAAAACGCCTTCTGGGTAAACATTAATTTCATCACACTCAATATTCCCTTTAACGCTTCCCATTAAAATCAAACTTCCTTGACATTTTATATTACCATTTATCTGCATTTCAGTGCCAATAACACTAGCATTTGATCTTTCTACTGGCTCTTTTGATGTAGACTCTCTCGAAAACATTGAAATATTATTAATTATAAAATACAATTGCTAACATAATTATTGCAAAAAAAAAAGTAAAATTTAATTTTTGGCTTAACAAATGCATTATTTAAGTAATAAAAATTATTACTTTTATAAAGTTTAGTAAGAGAATTTGATGGCAGAACAAGTAGTAGATATAAGAGAGAGAATAGAAAAAATGAGAACTCAAATCATTGAAAAAACCGATGATAGCGGTCAGGTAGATAGTTTAAATTCTTCTCCTACATCTAATATCATAAAAAAACCAGAAAAATTTTCAGAAAATAATGAAAAAGTTGATAACATTGGCAATATTTCAGATAAAAACACTGAAGGTGAACAAACTAAAAATAATTTATTTAAAGATAAAGTTCATAATGTTGATGATTTAGAAAAAGTTGAAGAAATAATTAATAAGAAAGAATCGCAAAAAAAATTTGAAGAAGTCGGAAAATATCAAGAAAATAATAACAATGAACCTTTAAAAGAAGACAACTCTAGAGAAAACGAAGAATATGTTAAAGAAAAAACAGAAAGGGTTAGTACGAAATCATATAAAAACTATCATTTAAAAAATACTGTTGATGCTAACGAAAAAACTGTTGAAATGGATGAGAAAAGTCAACCTTTTCCTCAATTTAGTTTAAATGTAAATAACCCGATTTCTTGGAAATTGATGCTGTTAATAATGCTAATGCAATTATTAACAAATGTAATGTTAGTAGTTGTTTTGTATTTAAAATAGCCACAAAACGTTATGGCAACGCTCAGAAAAAATATAATTGAAAAGATTAAGTCAAGCCCTAGATTTGGTGATCTATTTGTAACAAAAAATATTCAAGAGCTTTTAAAAGAAAGAAGGTTTTTATTTTTTACTAAAAACGGTCCAATTGAGGTTGTTTTTAATCTAAAACATTATATTTCTGGGGCACTTATAATCCTTATGGTTCTTTTTAAAATGCTCCAATTTATTGTCCTGGGCGCATTTCATATTTTTACTAATATTATGTTTATGAAAGATACATCTACTCAGGTTCAACAATTTACTGAATCAGAGGTAGAAGCATTAAAAGGTTTAGCAGAAAATGTTATTATAGAAAGACCTAAAATGAAATCTGAAGATTATTTGTCTTTCAAGGAAACTGAAATACATTCCATTGATTCGATTGAAGTTCAAGAGCCAATTTTTGATATGAAAAAAATATTTGAGAATACTAGAAAGTTTAGTTTAGAATTAAAAAATGGTTTTTCATCTTTTAGAGATAGTTTAAGTAGTTTTAATTTATCTGCTAAAGGAGATTCTAAATTATTAGATGAGTCAATTTTTGATGATTTTTCTAGTCTTGCGAATCCTCATATGGTTCCAATTGAGCAGACAATTATAAATAGAAGTAATATGAAAACACAAGGAAAATCAAATTCTTTTGTGGAATCAAATTTTAGGAGTGCGGCAAAGAAATACTCGTATAATGTTCTTCCCGTAATTCCATTTCCTGCCCCAAGAAATAATAAGACAAAAATGATTCAATTTAGTAAGACTATTGATCTTGAGCTTATAGAATTGGTAAACGTTTTTAAAACTTTAAAATTGAAGCCAGATAATATAGATATTAACGAAATTCAGGAATTCACTCAGAATAACTTGTTAGCTTCTGAAGATTCAAAATTGATTGATCAACTTTCTTCTCGCTTTCACTATTTAGAACAACTCAAAGACGCAATAATTTTTTTACCTTTGAAACCACCAATGCAGTACTATTATGTTTCGAGTCCTTATGGGATGAGAATTCACCCAAAAACAAAAAAAAAACAAATGCATAAGGGAATTGATATGGCAGGTACATGGCAGGAAGAGGTGAGAGCATCCGCGAATGGTGTTGTTTTTTTTTCGGGAAGACATGGTTCTTTTGGTAAAGTAATAAAAATAAAACATAAACATGGAGTTAAAACTGTTTATGGGCATTTGCATAAATTAATGGTAAAAAAAGGTGATTTCGTTCAGGAAGGCGAGATTATAGGAAAAATGGGTGCTACTGGGCGAGTTGCAGGAGCTCATCTCCATTATGAGATAAAAATCAATGATAATTCTGTTAATCCTTATAACTTTATTTCTATTGGTAGAAATTTAGTTAGTAGTTCAATTATTAAATAATTTCTAATCAATAAGTGGCATTCTAATTGCAAAATTTCTACATGAGAATATTTTCTAGAATTTTTATATATTTTTGTTTTATTATTTTTCTGATACCTAATAATTTGAATGCAAGTTCAAATTTTTGTGAAGAAGCCATTCAAACTGTTGAAAAGAAATATAATATTCCATATAAGCTTTTGTCAGCAATATCTTTGACGGAAACTGGCAGAACAATTGACGGTAATTTTGTATCATGGCCATGGTCATTCAATGTTTCAGGAAAAACTGTATTATTCGAGAATGAAGATAATGCAAGAAAATTTCTGAAAGAAAAAATAAAAAAAAATCTTAATAATATAGATATTGGATGCATGCAAATAAATTATAAGTATCATAATAAACGATTTAAAAATTTAGATGATATTTTAAATCCTTTGTCAAATGTTGACTGGGCTGCTAAGTATCTTAAGAGTTTATTTAGCAAGTACAAAAGCTGGAATACTGCAATTTCTAGATATCATTCTTCTAACCCCAAAAGAATGAAAAATTATTTAAAAAAAGTTCATAAAAATTGGAATATAGAAAGGCAAAAAAGAAAGGTTTCTATTTTTATAAATAAAGAAAATATTACAAAAGATAACCTCACGCATTTAGATTTTAAATCTTTTTATTACAAAGAAAATAAAGATAAAATTGATTTTTTTAGACAAGATTTCATTAAAAACAGATCTATATAATTTTTAAATTCCTCTTAAAAGGCTACTAATTTGGCACACAAAGTGCACTTATAAAGTTATTAAAGGAGATAAATATGTTAGACAACTTTAAAGTAAAAAATTACCATTCTGGTTCAGACTGTTTAGTGAATGCCCCATCTATAGAGATTATTCATTTTGATGAATCAAATAGACAAAGTAAAAAAGAAGTTTATCCAGTTTCACGTTTTCTTGATAATGAATGCCATAATTTAAAAAAAATTGGTAATCTCAATTAGTAATTAAAATTAAATCAATTTATGCACAACATGTCAGATATTAGCATAATTTGGCTATTTATGTTCCCTTACATATTAACTGCTTAAGAATTTTTTTATAGATGAATACTCTGAATTTTCATTAGTTTTCTTCTTTCAGATGACGATGGTATGTTCAGTAATTCTCTGTACTTAGCAACTGTTCTTCTTGCTAGATTAATTCCTTCTTTTTGTAATTTATTTACAATTAGTTCATCCGAAAAAGGATTATTTAGTGGCTCATTACTTATAAGATTTTTTAATGTTTCTCTTACTGAAGCAGCAGAGTGAGATTCACCATGGGTAGTACTATTAATTGTTGCACTAAAGAAGTTTTTCATTTCTATCAGCCCTCGCGGTGTTAACATTAATTTACTTGTAGTAACTCTACTTACAGTACTCTCATGCATACCAATTTTTTTTGCAACATCCTTTAAAATCATCGGTTTAAGGTAAGAAACACCTTTTTCAAAAAATAATTTTTGTTGTTTAACAATTTCGGAACTTATTTTTAATGTAGTTAAATTCCTTTGTTCTATTGCTTTTAAAAGCCAGCGAGCCGAGTTCAGTGATTCAGTTATGTATTTTTTATCATTTTCTTTACTTTGTAATTTTTCTAACTCTTTAATATAGTCCTCATTCACAATTACTTTCGGTAGTGTAGAATTATTTAATTCTACTTCCCAATTATTATTTTTTTGCTTAACAATTACGTCTGGATGATAAATTTCTCCATCATCATCAGAATATTGAGTTCCAGGTTTTGGATTCAGTGTTTTAATTACTTTAATATTTTGAGTTAAAACTTCTTCGGTAATTTTACATATTTTGCAAAGACTCTTTATTTCTCCTTTTGCCAATAAATCAAAATTCTGAATAAGTTTTTCCATTTCTGGTGTAAGTTTTTGAGCATAATCTAGTTGAATTCTTAAACATTCACTCAAGTTTCTGGCAAAAACTCCTGTTGGTTCAAACTTTTGCATCCTAATTATAATTTTTTCAATTAAAGTCTGGTCGCATCCAATTATTTCAACAAGTTCTTCAATACTCTTTTCTAACCAACCTGAAGGTTCAATATAATCTACTAGGACTTCGGCAATCATTTTTTCTTGAGGTAATTTAAACTCAACACTTAATTGTTTTTGAAGTACTGATTTTAAGCTTATTTTTTCTGATACTGTTTGTTCTGCGATGGAACCAGAGTCAATAGTCTCATAATTATTAGTTTTAGAGTTAAGAATTTGGTCTTGATCCCATCTATTTTCATAATCTTCATTTTTAGTTGGTTGGTCTGTAATTGATTCTCCACTTTCAAATGCATCTAATATATTTTCAGTTCCATCCTGTTCTTCATTATCCCTATCAGTTGCTTCTTTATCGATACTTTCTGATTCATTCTCCAAGAAAGGATTTTCTTCTAATTCTTTATTAACTAGCTCACACAACTCAATATTATTTAATTGAAGCAATTTAATTGCTTGTTGCAATTGAGGTGTCATGACCAAAGATTGACTTTGTTTAATTTTCAAATTCTGTGATATCTGCATAACATTTTCCTTTCTATGCTATGATTTCACAACTTTTTTACTAGAAAAGCAAAAACTTAATTTGACAGCACTTAGATGTCAAAATTATGACTTTATGAATTAAGCAATAAAAACTAATTTAATATACCTAAATATGTTGTATAGTTTGACTAATTTGTGATTTTTTTATTTTAATTTTTATGTATAGATTATTTCCGGTATTCTTAATTTTTTTTGTTTTAAGTTTTGTAATTTCTTTTGTTGGTTATTTGACACCAATTAAATATGAAAATTCAAACCTTTTTGTCCAACAAGAAACTATTTTAGAAGAAAAAAAAATAACTAAAGAGATGGAATCAAGGGATAAAATCAATGAAATGATTGAAAATTCAGATTTAGTTAAAACTAATGAAAAGAAAGAAAAAATTAAAGAATCTAAAATATCAAAGAATAATTTAATTGATAATAAAGTTAATTCTGAAATAGAAAGTTTTTTTATCATTCAATTTGGAGCATTTTATGAAAAGACCAGTGCAATTAAATCTATGGAAAAGATTAATGAAGCTATCAGACAAAAATACGATAATTTTGATATAGTTTTGTTATTTGATGAAAAAAAAAGTATTTATAGGTTAATATATAAGGTTGAAGAAGAAAAAAACGCAAAGCAAATCTGCAAATACAGTAAAAATTTAAAATTTGATTGTTATGTAAAAAATGAAAAAATGTAGATTATGTTATTTTCTAAGATACTTCTTAGCTAGTGTTTTTTTCTTGATTATTATATCTTTAACATTAACTGAAAAAATGCATTATCTTAGCTTTATAACTCCGTGGAATGTGGCAATATTTATATTAGTTTCCGGTTTTCTTTCTTTTTTAATTAAGATTTTATCTTATTATAAGAAAAGAAAGTTAACGATCTCTAAGGAATCTGACAAATAATTTTTTTTCGGGTACAAATCGACCGTATGTATGACCAGTAAAGAAGTTAACTGACCAAAAAAATTTTGGAGACCACCAATTTCTTTGTGAAGTCCAAAACAAACCTGCTGGTGTATCAGGAAAAATATCTTTATTAATTTTTGCACCCTCACACTTTTTACAGATTAAACTATTTAATTCTTGTTTGTTGGGTAACCTCCATTCCCCGCCAAGTTCTTCACCAACTTGAGATTTAATTTTTTCTGCTTCTTCAATTGAAATTTTTATCGCTTCACCGGTGCACGAAACTTCGTTCCACTGCTGACCTACTGAACATTTTAACCATTCCACTCTACTTTTTAAGTCAATTACATAAACACCCTTATCGATAAAGTCTCTACTTTGAACTTCATAAAAGTTTAGAAAAACTATTAAAAAAAGACTAATGAATTTATTAAACATAAAACATTTCTAAAATTATTTAAATACTACTAAAATTGTAATAAAATTACTAAATAAAAAATTTTTACGACTTTGGTATCAAAGTTGCAGTTTTTGTACCAATATATATTATATAATAAGTTTAATAATTTAGTTTAATGGAAAAAATATTATGGATTTAGCTTCACTTATTGGGTTTTTAGGAACTTTGGGTATGATTGCGGGGGCAATGGTGTCCGCAGGAGGATTAGGTATGTTTGTTGATGTACCTTCATTACTAATTGTTGTGGGAGGTTCTTTCTTTGCAGTTATGTACACAGCACCTCTTCCAGTGTTTCTAGGTTCTTTCGGAGCAATGGGAAAAGCATTCAAGCCACCCATTAAAAAAATGGATGAACTTATTACAAGAATTGTTGAATTAGCAGGAATTGCAAGAAAAGATGGAATGATGGCTTTGGAAGGACAAGAGACTCCTGATGTTTTTTTTGATAACGGGTTACAAATGCTTGTTGATGGTGCAGATGAGGAAAAATTGACATTACAGATGAAAAAGGAACTCAAAGCTATGCAGGGTAGACATGAAGTTAGTACTGGTGTTGCTCAAGCTTGGGTTGATATTTCCCCGGCAATGGGAATGATTGGAACTTTAGTTGGTTTGGTTGCTATGTTAGGTAATATGGCAGATCCAAAAGCTATTGGACCAGCCATGGCAGTTGCTCTATTAACAACTTTGTATGGTGCAATGATTGCGAACACCATATTTATGCCTATTGTTGTTAAGATGAAAAGATATTCTACCTATGAGAGTACTTACAGAGAAATGATAATTACTGGACTTCAGTTAATATCAAGAGGTGAAAGTGGACGAAATATTCAAGACCAACTAGTTGCAAATTTACCGCCTAAAGAAAAACAAAAATTAATTGAATCTGCTGCTTAAAGTCCTTAGAGAAAAAAAATGGCTGAAGAAAAAAAAGTAGAAGAAAAAAAAAAACAAGAAACTGAAGAGGAAGAAGAACAATCCTGTCCTGAATGTCCACCCAAAGGTGCTCCAGCTTGGATGGCAACATTCGCTGATATGGCAACACTTTTAATGGCGTTTTTTGTACTAATTTTATCTTTTGCAGAATTTAATGTTCCTAAATTCAAGCAAATTAGTGGTAGTATGAAAAATGCATTTGGAATCCAGCGTATTATTCCTGTTGTTGAACAACCTAAAGGTACTACCATTTTATCTTTAAGCTTTAGTCCCAATCCAACTCCTTCAATTCAAGAAAATCTAGTGCAACAAACAACAGAAACTGATCAAGCTGAGGTTGAGCTTCAAACAAAAAATGAAGATAAAACTAAAGATGATGGAGAAAATGAAAGTGCTAAGGAATTAGCAGAAAATATCAAAGATGCGATTTCAAGAGGAGATATTGAAGTTGAAGTTTTAGGTGATAAAGTAGTAGTAAACTTTACTCCATTAGAAGCTGAAGAAAAAGAGCTACCTAATTTGTTGCAAGAAACATTAAACTCTGTTGAATCAATTAAAGCAGCAGCTGGAAAATCTGAGTCAGAAGTTTTATATGGTGGACTTGAAAAACAATTAGCAAAACTAGCAACATCCGCTGCTAAATCTGGAAGTAGTGAAGCAGAGTCATCTGAGGGTGATAGTATTGGTGAATCTCCTGAAATATCTAAACAAGAGGAAAAAAAAGCACAAATTGCTGAAGACAATCTTAAAATAGCTCTTCAAGAAGAAATAGGTGAAGGACTTATTAATATTGACAGACAAGAGGATAAAGTAATTATTACGGTCGGCTCTGGTGGAGCTTTTAAGTCTGGGTCTGCAGAACTAACCAAAAAAGCTAAAGATATTATGGCAAAGATTGCTGATCAAAATAAAAAAGGTCGAAGTGAAATATTAGTGTCTGGTCATACAGATGACAAACCTCTTACATTTGGTTCAATATATAGAGATAATTGGGATTTGGCTGCAGCACGTTCATCTTCAGTAGTTCAAGCACTCTCATCCTCAGGGAAATTAGAACCTAAGAGAATGAAAGCTGTTAGTTATGGTGAAACTCAACCTTTGGCACCAAATGAAACTGCAGAAGGTAGAGAAAAAAATAGAAGAATTGAAATAGAAATTAATTATTAGGTTTTGTTTGTGCGTATTGATAAAAGTCCATTCCATCCCAATTTTTCTAGCTTAGTTAATAATAAAAATTTAATTAAAAATAGTAATTTAGAAAAAAGTACAGAAGAAAATACTCTTAACTCTGTGAGTAATGTAGAAAATAAAAAAAATACCTTTAGTTTCCTTAGATGGATTAAAGGACTTGTGAATCCTTTGCAAAATTTGCCAATCATAAGTGGAATATATTCAAGTCTTAACTCAGAAAATAAAGAATCTGACAGAGATCTTGTTCAAAATAGTCTTGGTGGATTTTTATATGGTGGACCAATAGGGGCTATAGCAGGATTTGGTAATTGGGTATTTCGTAAGATATTTGATAAGACACCCTCAGAACTTGTACTTTCGTTTACAGGTATTAATAAAATTTGGGAAAAAGAAAAACCTATAACAGGTCAAATAGCAAAAAATAAAAAAGAAAACATTGAAAACAAATTAGATATTGAAAGTATTGATCTTGAATTGATTAAGGCAAATGATAAAAAAAGAATAATTTCTAATAACTCTTTTAACAATAACATTGAAAATACTTCCAGTAATAAAACTAAAAATAACAAATTTGAGGAAATTGGTAAAATTGAATTTGGTTATCCCAAATGGATACCTCCAGAAAATAATGAAAAAAAGTATTATAAAAAATCTTTAAATTTATCAATGATAAATAACACATATAAAAGTGTTAATTCTGTCCACACAAAGAAAAGCGTAGTTGAAATAATAGCATAAGATTTATTTTAAAGTTTATTGAAATTCAAGTTCTTCATCTTGGTATTTTTTATAAAATTCGTCACCCAAGATTTCTAATATTTTAGCATCCGTTAATTCATCCATCTGTCCAGCATATTGATCATAATATACATCACATTTTTTTGATGCTTGACTTGCAATAACTTGCTCAATAAACTCGTTTTCTACTGCAGTTCTAGCTCTTGTGGTAGCTTCAGATTTAGCTTTAGTTAATCTGCCTTGAGCAGAATTTTTTTTTCTTTTTAAATCATCAACAACTTCCATTAATTGTTTATAACTTGGATCAGGAACGTCAATATGAATAAATTGACCATCAACATTAGTTTCGAAACCAGACTCATTAATTTCATCAACTAAGTCTGGGATGTGATCAGTGTTAAAAACTAAAACTTCAAGTTTATTTTCATCATCTTCTTTTGTTCTTAGATCACCAACATCAACTAATCTTCTTGGTTTTCCCGAAATTGTTATTCTTATTGCTTTTATAAGAGCCATGTTAGCATTAGAAGCTTGTACGCTTTTAAGCACCTCAACATAATCCTCTACTGCTGCTTTCATAAGAGTCTCTGCTTGAATAGAATACTGTTCTGCCATAATAAAAATTATATATATTTAATAAAGTTATTTATTTATACCAAAGCATCGCTTGTTTCAGTAACATTATTTTTATTTTCATTATTTTTTTTCTCATCATTATCAATATCAATTGGTTTTTCTAGTTTAGAGTATTTAAATTTAGCTTTTGGATTAATTTCTCTAACAATTTTTTGAGCTTCATGAATATTTGTAGCTGCAAGTTTCATTGAAAAGGCTTTTCCAGTAAGCATTGAAAAAGAGAGTAATAGATTTATTTGAGCTTTATAAAAATAAACTGAACTAAACATCCATCCAAGCAAAAAAAACCAAATATTTACTGAGTAAAGAAGTATACTGAGAATACAAAAAAAACTTAATAACCACCATTTCTGCTCATAAGCTAACCAAGCAGGAGGGAAAATACCTGCAAGAGGTGAATATGATTTTTCAACAAAATCATATTGATTATTTAAGTCCCTCAAAATTGTGTAGCTTTGTAAATTACTGATATCATGTATTTCTTTTTTAGAAAAAAGATCTTTTTGTATTGCAGTTTCCTCTTTATTTAAAGTAGTGAATTTACAACCTAGACTTCTGGAAACTAATAGGTCAAAAAGTATATTATTTCTTGAAAAAGTTAAAAGTATATCTTTGCCATCTTTTTGAAAATCATTTAAAATTTCAATAAGTTGTTTTTCTCCGGAAGTAAAAATTTCATTATTTACTGCTATTATTATATCATCCTGTTTTAACAATAACGAAGATGCATGAGATCTTTTTCTAATTGATTCTATTTTTAAGAAAAAACCCTGGTTAGTATCATTGATATCAGACATTATATATTACTCTTTTTTTTATGGAAAAGTAATACTTTCTTTTTCATCAGTAATTTCTTTAACTAACAATTTGTTTTGAGATGAAATTGCATTTAAAGCATTTGTAAGACTTGATGTACTGTTAGATAATTCTTTTAACATCTTAACATTTGAATTTTTCTTATTATCATTAATAAGTTTTTCAACTGCTTTGTTAACTTTAGCTGAGGTTAATACTTCACTTTCTTGAATATTTTGAGTAAGTTTACCTGTTTCTTCTTTTAAAATACTAGAAACTGACTTTGATAAATTGGAAATTTCTTTAGACAAGCTTACCATCAAATTTTTATCATTTTGAGATATCGCTTCAGTTAGTTCAGAAAGTTTGCTTTTGATTTCAGTATTTGTATTAACTAATTCTGAGTGATTTTCTATACTTTGATTCATTTCTTCAACTGCTTGATTAACCGCTTCAACATTTTCAGCAAACACTACAAGTGCCTCTCTACTGGTACTGGTCATACTTTCAAGTTCAGAAAGAGATTTAAAATATAATAAACCAGTTAATAAAATA
>MDTG01260921.1_pt1 | contig 15578 bp, 18 predicted proteins | sample 811421 | NCBI WGS metagenome assembly MDTG01 (sample SAMN05326645, study PRJNA326480) | marine metagenome | isolation source: seawater | place: Pacific Ocean: South East | collected 2011
AAGGGACCAACCAACCTGGAAAATACTCATTACCCTTGCTCTTTTTCAAGCCTGGGGGAGTTTATGGTAATACCACCTGATCAGCCCCATTTTATTATAGCAGTTATAATTTCTAGTCTACAACAAAAGTTTTTAATTATTTTATATTTCTATAATTACTGGCTTCATAAACACCAAGTATATCTAGGTTGACAGTATGAAAACCCAGTTCTTCCAAAGATTTTTGAATTTTTGGGTCTTCGATATGACCATACATATCACAGATAAATAGGTATTGTTCAAAACTGTTTTGGTCAGAGAAACTCTCTAACTTACTTAAATTCACATTGTTAGTTGCAAAACCGCCAAGGCATTTATAAAGAGCAGCAGGCTTGTTTTTAACCTTGAATATACAACTTGTAATATAATTTTTATCTTTAAATTCTGGGTGTATTTTTTTTTTACCCATAATCAAGAATCTTGTTACGTTACTTTGACTATCCTCAATATTTTTTTTTACAATTTTTAAGTTATAAATATTTGCAGCAAGTTCAGATGCAATAGCTGCTTCATCTTTTATTTTTTTTTCGCTTATATATTTTGCGCTTCCAGCAGTATCTGCTGCAATTATAGGTTCAAATTTGTTTGAATTAATTAGTTTTTGACATTGTGAGATTGCTTGAGAATGAGATCTAACTGATTTAATATTTTTTATTTCATTATCTTTTAATATCATTAAGTTATGTTTTATTTCTTGAAAATGTTCGGCATAAATTTGTAACTTGTATTTATTTATTAAGTACTGAATATCAGCAACTCTTCCGGCGATAGAATTCTCAACAGGAATGATTGTTTTATATTCCTCATTTTCAAAACAAGTTTTGAAACAATCTTCAAAAGTGTTACAAGAAATAAATTCACTTTTTGGATAGATTTTTTTTGCTGCTAAGTGCGAATATGCACCAGGAGATCCTTGATAAACAATTTTCATATAATATTAAATTTTATATTCTATAATTTTTTTTATTTCTACATAATCCTGGATAGTGTCAATACCTAAAGGCTTGTTTGTAGTATAAACCACATCAATATTAATACCATTATCTGTGGCTCTCAGCTGTTCAAGTTTATGCTTTTTCTCATTTTTTGATTGTTTAAAGTTTACAAATTTTTTTAAAATGGATGCCTTATATTGATATATTCCAATATGACCGTAGATATTTTTTTTTTTAGAAGACTTAAAATGTCTTAAAAAATTTTTAGCTTTTGACATTCCTTTTTTCACAATGTTCTTCTCTGTAACTACTTTAACAATGCTGTTATTAGAAAAATGAACTTTTGCAATCCTTGTTGCAATTGTACCAATGTCGGAATTTTTTTTTTTAACGCATCGATTTAAATTTATTATATCTTTGGGGCTAATAAAAGGCTCATCTCCCTGCAAATTAATTATATAATCACAATTAATTTTTTTCTTAAGTTTTTTATATGCTTCAAAAATTCTATCTGTACCTGTTCTATGTTTTTTTTTAGTTAAAATGTAATTACCATTAATTTTTATTATATCATCGGCTATTTCTTTATCTCCAGTAGCAACATAAACTTTGCCAACGCCTGACTCTAGTGCTCTTTTGTAAACATGCTGTATAATTGACAGGTTATTTATTTTAAGCAAAGGTTTATTGGGTAAGCGAGTGGCGCTTAATCTTGATGGTATAATTATGATAGTTTTAGACATAATTTTTTAAAATTTCTGCGTCTATGAGACGCAAACTTTTTTTTAATTAGCATTTTTTTCAATTAACATGTTATATGTGGATAATATAGAGAATAATGGATTCATTTGAGATAAATAAAATTATAGCATCGATATTATTAGTAGCGCTATTAATAATAGGTATAAGCAAGGTATCTAATGTCATATTTAAAGTAGATAAATTAGAAAGCTCAGCTTATAAAGTTGAGGTTCCAGATAATGATGCAAAAAAAATGAATAAAGATATAACTGAGCAAGTTGAGGAAAAGGTCGATATTTCGGCACTAATGGCTTTAGCTGACATAAATCATGGAGAAAAGGTTTTTAAAAAATGTTCGGCTTGTCACTCGATTGAAGCTGGCGGAGGTAATAATATTGGACCAGCTTTATATAATGTTGTTGGAAGAAAAATTGCATCAATAGAGAATTATAAATACTCAAAAGCGCTGATGAATTATAAAAAAAATTGGTCCTTTGAAGAATTAAATGGCTTTTTAATAAAACCTCAAAAATGGGTTAAGGGTACCAAAATGGCTTATGCGGGTTTAAGAAAAGAAAAAGATCGGGCTTCAGTTATTTTATATTTAAATAAATACTCAGATAATCCCCTGCCACTACCTTAATTTTCCAAAACAATATAGTAATATACTTTTTTGTACATGTATTCTATTTTTGGCTTGTTGCCAAACATGCGATTGCTTTCCTAAAAACACTTCATCTGAAACCTCGTCTCCTCTAGGTAGGCAATGTAAGAAAATTACATTTTTTTTTGCAAGTTTTATTAATTTTGAGTCAATTTTATAATTTTTAAAATCTTTGATTTTTTTTAATTTATTAACTTTATCATTTATTGAAATAAATTTGTCTGAAAAAATGACATCTGCTTGAATTACTGCTTTTTTTGGATTTTTGAAAAAACAAATTTTTTTTTTAAATTTTATCTTGTTTAAAATGAATTTTGAAGGTCTATAATTTAATGGACAGCCAACATTAAGATTAAAGTTGAATTTTAAAGCTGCCGAAATTAAACTATTAAGGACATTATTCGAGTCCCCAATCCAACTAATATTAAGTTTTGAAATATTTTTTTTTGTAACTTCCTCTATTGTAAATATATCTGATAAAACTTGACACGGATGAGAGCTTGGGCTTAACAAATTTACGAAAGGAATTGTAAGATTTTTACTAAATTCGGATATTTTGTTATCACAATCTGTCCTTAGCATAAAACAATCACCGTAAGTTGAAAGAATTTTAGCTGTATCTGCTAAACTTTCTCCTCCTTTTCCTAAATGTAACTCGTTTGCTCTTATATTAATCACATCACATCCAAGCTGTTTTGCAGCTAGAAAAAAACTCAAGCGAGTCCTTAAGCTTTCTTTTTCATAGATCTGAATTAATAATTTACCCTTAAGTGGCAAATCTTTGTCTTGTTCTAAGGTTTTAAGTTTTTTTCTATTATTTTTTCTTGATTTGGCATCCCTTAAAATTCTTCTCAAGTCTTTTACAGATATATCAGAGATATTTATGAAATTTTTCGGCATTTATAACCTGAACATACTTCTGCAATAATTTTTAACGCTGCATCAATCTCTGTTTTTTTTACATTTAATGGTGGTAAAATTCTAACAACATTTTCTGCAGCTCTTATTGTTAATAACCTTTTATTTGTAAGTTCTAAAATGAACTTATTCAACTCAACTTCTAATTTTAAACCTATTAAAAAACCTACGCCCCTTACCTCTTTGATAACATTTGGATACGTACTTTTTATATTATTCAGTTTTTTAATAAAATAGTTTGAATTTTTTCTCACATTCTTTAAAAAATTCTTTTCGAAAACTTTATCCAGGATTGCGTTTCCAACAGCCATAGCTAAAGGATTACCTCCAAAAGTGCTGCCGTGCGTGCCGGGCACCATACATTCTGACACCTTTTTGGTCATAAGCACTGCGCCAATTGGATATCCTCCACCAATACCCTTTGCTATGGGAACAATATCGGGTTTTACTTTAGAGTACTCAAAAGCAAAAAATTTTCCAGACCTGCCAATTCCACACTGAACCTCATCTAAAATTAAAAGAATTTTTTTTTGAGTGCAAATTTTTTTTACTTGTTTTAAAAATTTATTTGAATGTACTTTTATTCCAGATTCTCCCATGGCTGTTTCAAAAAATATTGCTGCAGTATTTCTTGTAATTTTTTTTTTTAAAGATTTGATATCTCCAAACTTAAAATGGTCAAATCCAGAAACCTTTGGACCAAAACCCTCTGTCATTTTTTTTGACCCACTCGCAAAAATATTTGCCAATGTTCTTCCATGAAATGAATTTTTTACACATAGAATTCTGTTTTTTTTTTTCTTTCCTAAAGAATAAAAATATCTTCTGGCTACTTTTATCGCTGCTTCATTTGCTTCTGCTCCAGAATTCACAAAAATTACTTTATCTGCAAACGTTTTGTTCGCAAGCCTTTTTGCTAATTTTTCTCCTTCTGGTATTAAAAATGAGTTTGAAACATGCCACAACTTTTTAGATTGTTTTGTTAAAGCTTTGTGCAAATAGGGATTTGCATGACCTAGTGTATTAACAGCTATGCCACTCAAAAAATCAATATATCTATTTCCATTATAGTCATAAAGGTATGTTCCTTTTCCATGTTTAAATGCAATTTTTCGTCTACTATAATTTTTTGCTAAAAAACTCATGATTTTATTTTATAACCTTTTTTATACAAATAATATGCGATAAACCAAAACATTATATTTAATAGTAATAAATACATAATTCCAGTTTTTATAGATCCATCGCTTATACCAATCATTGAAAACCTCATCCCATCTATCATGTAAAAAAATGGATTATACAAACTTAATTCTTTAATAACTTGAGGAAGTTTTTCAATGCTATAAAAAGTTCCAGAAAGGAAAGACAAAGGTATTATAATGAAATTTGTTATGGTTGCCATATTATCAAATTTTTCTGCCCACATTCCGGCAATAAAACCGAGTGACCCTAATAAAAATGAAGACAGAAACAAATATGATGCAAAGTGTAAATAATTTAATATCTCTATATTTACAAAAAAGCTAAAACTCACAACCGAAACAATTGAAATGATTAATGATCTAGTTACAGAAGCCAAAATTATGCCTAAGGTTACCTCAGAGGCAGACAAAGGACTACCAATTAAATCTACTATATTACCCATTACTTTTCCCATTAAAATTGAGGACGAAGAATGCGAAAATGACTGTTGAATTACTTGCATCGAAATCAAACCTGGTGCCAGAAACTCAATGAATGGAAGACCCAATACTTTATCTCTTTCATCTCCCCAAGCAATAGATAATACAATTAAAAATAGAATTCCAACAAGCACGGGTCCTATTATTGTCTGGCCAGCTACAATTAGGAATCGTAATGTTTCTTTTTTGTATAGAGAATAAAACCCTATCCAATTAATTAATCCAAATCTTCTTTTTCCAATTTTGTATTTCGTGTTTAATTCAACCATAAATATAATTCTTATTAATTAAAAAAAATTGTGAGGAAATAAAATAATAAGCTTGTTAAAAAAAAAAATTTATTTATGCTATATATTGTATTTAACATAAATTAAATAACAAAATATAGTTAATGAGTTGGACTGAAGAAAAAGTAGCTAAATTAAAAGAACTTTGGGGAAAAGGTAACACTGCCAGTCAGATTGCAGAAATACTAGGTGGTGTAAGCAGAAACGCTGTTATTGGAAAAGCGCACAGACTAAATTTGTCTGGTAAAATAATTACGAAAAAAGGGTCAGCTAATTTACAGATTAATAAATCAAAACATTCAAATTTTAAAAAAGTTCGTAGGGGAAAGTTTAAATCTCTGATAATTGAAAAAGATTTTGAGCCTGAAAACCCTAAACAACTAGAGGAACTTGATGAAAATTCTTGTAAGTGGCCTATTGGGCATCCTAATGAAGAGAGTTTTTATTTTTGTGGCAGAACCTCTTTAAAAGATTTTTCTTATTGTAAACTTCACTTATTATATGCATTTCAGCCAAAAAATAAAAGAGAGGATGTTGTTGATAAAGATAGTGAGGTTCCAAAATTCATACAAAAAAAAATTAAATCAGCTTAATTATTTTTTTGCTGAGATAAATTCTTTTTTATTTATGTCTTTATTATCATAAAAAATTTTAACTTTTTCGATACAACAGCTATTTTTTTGATTTAATTTTATTTTTTAAATCTTTTTTATTTAAATTTTTTGCCTCTACACCCCTATTTATACCAAGAATAGCTAAGTATAAAACAAAGAACAAAATTAAACCTACAATTAAATAGATAGTCCAAGTAAGCATAATTATGAGCTAAAACCTTTTTTTTGCATATTCCCCCGTATCCTTCCACATATAACAATATTTTTCTACCTCATCTTCGAATTTTAGTTTAAAGTTTTTATTAATATCGAAATTTGTTTTATATCTTCCAGAAGGAACATTATCATAAAATAATAACTTTAATTGATCTTTTGTAATTAATGGTCTTGGCAAAATTTGAAAAAAGGTTGCCATTAAATTTGCAACAAATAGTGGCAAAGGTAATAGTAAACGTTTTTTCTCTATCAATTTTAGTAATTTTTCGATGATTTCTCTAAATGTCAATTCCTCAGGTCCCACACATTCAATTGTCTCACCACATTTATTGTCTTGAACTAAATCAATTATTAAATTTGAAAGATCAGTGCAATGCAAAGGTGTGAATTTTGTTTTTCCATTATAATATAAGGGAAAAATAGGTAATATATTAAATAATCCCATTAACATCGTTGTAAAATTATCGTCTACTGAGTAAACAATTGAGGGTTTTAAGATAATCGCATCTTTAAAATTTTTTCGCACCGAATTCTCACCATTTAATTTACTTTGTGCATACTTAGAATCTTTAGCATTTTCAATACCAAGAGCAGAGATGTGTATAAATTTTTGTACACCATGCTTTTTACAAAAATTTGATAGAATAGTGGGAAATTTTTCATGAATATTTATAAAATTATTTGGCCCTTTTTCGAATAAGATCCCAATTAAATTTATGCATACATCAGCTTTAGATATTAGATCCTCTATTTTGGATAAATCAAACATGTTTGTTTCAACTATATCCAAATAACCTGGGTTTGCTTGTGTTTTAAGAATATATCCTTTTCGGTGCAAGTTTCTAGTCACAGCAGTAACTTTCATATTTTTCTTAGTGAGGCCTCTTATAAGGTGTCTACCAATTTGACCGCTAGCGCCAAAAATTAGACAATTTCTTGGTTTCATATATATATAAAGTATTAATAAATTTTATGGATATCAAGCTTCACAAAAATGATTTACCAAAAGAATTAGAATTAAGCAATAAGATTGCTGTTGATTGCGAATTTATGGGGTTAAATTTTTTAAGAGACAAATTATGTCTTGTACAAATTTCTTCAGGAAGATCAGATGCACATATTGTTCAGTTAGACAGGGATAATTATGATGCTCCAAATTTAAAAAAAATTCTGTCTGATAAATCAGTCACCAAGATATTTCACTATGCAAGATCAGATTTGGTTTTCATAAAAAAATATTTAAATATTGAAGTTGTGAACCTTGAGGATACAAAACTCCAATCAAAATTAGTGAGAAAGTATAGCGATAAACACGGTTTAAAAGATCTTATTAAAGAATTTGTAGGTATAGATATAAGTAAACAATATCAAACATCAGACTTTGGGGGTGAGTTGTCTCCTGCCCAAATAAAGTATTGTGCAAATGATGTGCTACATCTTCATAAAATTAATGATTTGTTGAATAAAATGTTAATAAGAGAAAATAGAATGAATCTTTATAAGGACTGTTTGAAATTTTTAAATACAAGAGTTAAATTAGATTTGGAATGTTTTTCAGATGATATTTGGTCCCACTAATGTCTAAAAATAGATTTAAAAAAATAGCTCAGGATGTTATTTTAAGTGAAATAAAATCATTACAAAAATTAAAGGCCTCTATAGATAAAAGTTTTAACAAAGTTATTGAAACAATTATCAATTGTAAAAAAGGTAAAGTTATATTATCAGGTGTTGGCAAGTCTGGAATAATAGCGAAAAAAATATCTTCAACACTTTCATCAGTAGGAACTCCTTCGTTCTTTGTAGACCCAAGCGCTTGCTCTCATGGCGACTTAGGACAAATAAGCTCAAATGATGTGCTTATTTTAATTAGTAATAGTGGAGAGTCTGCTGAATTAAAAAATCTCATACAATTTGCAAACAGAAATAAAAATATAAATTTGATAGGTATAGTATCCAAAAAAAATTCTTTACTTTATAAAAATTCAGATATTAAAATTTTGCTTCCTGAAGCTAAAGAAGCAGGCCCAGGAAATATAGTTCCAACATCTTCAACAATAATGCAACTAGCTATAGGAGATGCAATTGCAATATCTACCATGAAGCAGAAAAATTTTGGTGAAAAAGAGTTTAAAAAATTTCACCCTTCTGGAAGTATTGGGGCTAAATTGAAAACAGTTGAAGATTTAATGTTAAAAGGAAAAAAAATACCTTTTATCAATGAAAATAAAAATATGAAAGCTGCCTTAAAAATTATAACAAAAAAAAGATTAGGTGTTTTGATCGTACAAAATGATTTAAAGAAAACAAATGGAATTATTACTGATGGTCAAATTAGAAGAATAAGTGAAAAAAAGGGTAATTTAGAAAATCTTAAAGTAAAAAATGTAATGACAAAAAATCCTGTAACTGTAGATAAAGACATTTTAGCTGTAAAAGCTCTATCAATAATGAATTCTAAAAGAATTACTTCATTATGTGTGCATAAAGATAAAATAAAAAATAAAACTGTAGGAATAATTCATATTCATAATATTTTAGAAAACAATATTCAATAAATGAGTAAAAAGATTTATCTTCAAATTTCTATTTTTATTACCATTTTGTCTATAGTTTCGTTTGTATATTTTTTGTATTTCAAAGATAGTAATGAAATCTCTACTAATCCAATTAGTGAGAAGTCCAAAGATGAGTTTGTTAAGAGTGAAGAAGACTTAATAACAGAAATGAAATATTTTTCTGAAGACAATAAAGGTAATAAGTATGAAATTGAGTCAGAGTATGGGACTATTAATCCAGAACGATCTAGTCTAATAAATATGAGTAAAGTAAGAGCTATAGTTTACTTAAACAATGGACAGAAAATTTTTATCGAGTCTGATAGTGCAGAATATGACAATAATAATAATGATACTGTTTTTAAAGGTTCGGTTGAGATGAATTATGATGATCATAAAATAAAAGCTGAAAATCTTGACTTATCATTTAGGAACAATTTAGCGACTTTATATAACAAAGTAAGTTATAATAGTAATATTTCAAACTTGCTTGCTGATAAAATATTAATAGACTTTATGAATAAAAAAACGAAAATACTTATGAATGACGACAATAGAAATATTTTGGTTCGGAGCAAAATAAACGATGGCAATAATTAAAAAATTTCGAATTAAAAGTTTTAAACAAAAAAAAAACATTTTGAAACTTCAAAATATAAGCTTATCTTTTCAGAATAGACCAATCCTAGAAAATATAAATTTTGAGATCAATCAAGGAGAGATATTTGGAATGCTAGGACCAAATGGTGTAGGTAAATCAACAATTTTTAATATGATAACTGGTTTAATAAAGCCTAATAGTGGAGAAATTTATATTAAAAACGAAAAGGTAAATGATTACCCAATCTTTTTAAGAACTGCAAAATTTAAAATTGGTTATGTTCCTCAATATGGTGGTTATTTTTATGACTTAACTTTGTATGAAAACTTAAAAGCAGTTGCCGAAATTTTAATAGATAATCAAAGACAAAGAGCTGAAAAGATAAATTACTTAATATCAAAATTTGATTTAAGTCAGATCAGAGACATAAAAGCTAAAGTTCTATCAGGTGGACAAAAAAAAAAATTAGTTATTGCAATGGCTTTGTTAGGTGATCCAGAATTGCTTTTGTTGGATGAATGCTTTGCTGCGTTAGATGTAATGACAATAAAAATGTTGCAACAAATAATAGTAAATCTCCAATATGAAAACAGTATTACGATATGTATTTGTGATCATCAAGCAAGAGATTTGCTAACATGTGTTGATGTTGCAATGGTCCTATCTGAGGGAAAAGTAATTGCCAAAGGTACACCGTCAGAACTCGTGAGAGATCAAAATGCAAAAACTGCATATTTTGGAGATTCTTTTAAGTTTAATTAAACTGAATGACAAAAATTGTTATCCAAAAAAAAATTGAAAATTTCAATAAAGTTATAAATCTTGATAGTGACAAAAGTTTATCTATTAGGTCATTACTGATCAGTTCCCAATCTTTTGGAATGTGTAAAATTAAAAATTTATCAAAGTCAGGGGATATTTTAAGCACTATAAAGGGACTTAAAAAACTTGGTATTAAAATTAAATTTAAAAATAATATATGTTATGTCTATGGAAATGGTTTAAATGGATTTGATTACAAAAAGAATATTTCAATAGACGCAGGAAATTCTGGAACTTTTGCAAGACTAATACTGGGCTTGCTAGTAAAATCTCCTCATGAAATCAAATTGATCGGAGATAATAGTTTATCAAAAAGAGATTTTTTAAGAATTATTACTCCTTTAGAGGAATTTGGTGCAAGTTTCAAAAAAAATAAAAAAAATGGGCTTCCGATAAAAATTACTGGATCAGAATTTTTAAAACCAATCAATTATTTAGAGAAAAAAGGGTCTGCTCAATGTAAAAGCTCTGTTATCTTTGCTGGTTTAAATGCTCCAGGTAAGACTATCATAAAAGCAAAAAAATCAAGAGACCATACTGAGTTATTTTTGAAATATCTTAAATTACCGATAACAATTAAAAAAAAAAAAAAATTTGATATAATTGAAGTTTATGGAGAAAAACAATTTAAATGTTTTAATTACGTTGTTCCAGGGGATATAAGTTCAAGTGCTTTTTTTATCGTACTTACACTTCTCTCAAAAAATTCAAGACTAAAAATTAAAAATGTGAATATTAATCCATCAAGAACTGGATTTCTAACAATAATAAATAGAATGGGTGGAAAAATAAAACTTATGAATAAAAGAAATTTATGTGGTGAACTAGTTGCCGATATTGTAGTGAAAAGTCAAAAAAAATTTAAATCTATTAATTGCCCAGTTAGTTTAAATAGTAATGCAATTGATGAATTCTTGGTTATTTTTTTATTAGCAGCAAGAGCATCTGGTATATCAAATTTTAGAAAACTTGAGGAACTAGATAAGAAGGAGAGCCCTAGGCTACAACTTGCTTCAAAAATTTTAAATAAAATGGGTGTAAAAGTGAGATTGGGCAAGGGATCTATTAAAATTTTTGGAAATCCAGATCTAAGAATTAAAAAAAGAATAATAATAAACAATTACAGAAAAGACCACAGGATTTTTATGACTTCTGTTATAGCCTCATTATGTTTTGGTGGGAAATGGACTATCGAAGACCTAGAGTCTCATAAAAGCTCTTTTCCATCATTTTTAGAAATTATAGGAAAAATAGGTTACAAATTCTGATGAATCATTGGAAGTTTTAGATTAATCAATAAAAATAGCTATATATTAGGGCTATTTAATCTTTTTGTTTCTTGATTAATTTATTAAATTTCTCTAAAAGTTTTTTTTTTTTAATAATAAATGGAAATATATAAAGATACTATCTCTGCAGCTTCAAAAGAATTTGAAAAACTTCTTAATAACCAAATTTCTAAAACTAAAAACCTTGTTGAGGGTAAAATAATAGAGGGTACAGTAACAAAGGTTGGAGAAAAATACGTGTTTTTATTTATAGAGGGTCTTAAATCCGAACCGTTAGTAGACATAAATGAATTAAAAACTTTAGGACAGGAAAAAAAATTACAAATTGGAGAAAAAGTACAAGTTTTACTTGAGAGAATTGAAGATAAAAATGGAGAAGTTGTAGTATCAGCCAGTAAAGCACAAAAAATAAAAGGTTGGGATATTTTGGTAAAGGCTTTCGAAAACAATGAACCAATAATGGGTAAAATAACAAGTAAATGTAAAGGTGGTGTCATTGTTGAACATATTGAAACTGGATCATTAATGTTTTGTCCAGGGTCACAAATATCCGATATACCGATAAAAGATATTTCGCATTTAATAAATGAACCGCAAAAATTTGCTCTTATCAAAATGGATAAGATTAGAGGAAATGCTTGTGTTTCTAGGAGACAAATCATTTCTTCAGGAAAAAAAGAGGATAAAGCTAAAATTATTGAAAAATATAAAGAAGGTGACGTAATAAAAAATGCAGTTGTAAAAGGATACAGTTCATTCGGATGTTTTTTTAATGTAAATAATGAACTTGACTGTTTAGTTCACTTACAAGAAATAAGTTATTCTAGAGTAAATCACCCAGAGGAAGTTTTTAATATAGGTGATAAACATGATCTTTTAATAATATCAGTTGATAAAGAAAAATTACAAATTGGCTGCAGTATAAAACAACTTTCTCCAGATCCATTTGAGAAAATTTCGAATTATGAGTTAAATAAAAAATATGAAGCAAAAGTTATCAAGTTAATGGATTTTGGAGCTTTCTGTGAATTGGAACCTGGATTGACAACATTGTTGCATTCTAGTGAAATAAGTTGGTCTAGAAAAAATGTTTCTCCAAAGAAATTTTTTAAAGTTGGTGATAAAATTGATTGTGTTATTACAGAAATTGATAAAGATAAAAGAAGGATTGCTGTTTCTTATAGATTAACGAAAGAAAATCCATTCGATCGACTTGAAAAAAATAATCCAGTAGGCACAGAGGTTAATGGTACCGTAAGTAGTATGAATGAGTATGCAATCTATTTAAAATTAGATGATTATGAAATTGATGCTTTTTTACATTTTAATGATTTATCTTATACTGGTGTTCCAGAGGAAGTTTCAAAAAACTATAAACTTAAAGATAAATTAAAAGTAAAAGTTTTAGAAATTAAAAAAGAATTACAAAAAGTAAGAGTTGGATTGAAACAAACGCAAAAAGATCCTTTTGACTATTTTATTAATAAAAAAATCAATGACACTATAACTGTAAAAGTGCTATCTTCAGATAATAAAGGGCTAATTGTTCAACCTGAAGGCTGTGGTATTAATTTAATTATTAAAAAATCTCAAATTGCAGTAGCGTCATCTGATGCTAGGCCGTCAAGATTTGTGGGCGGTGAAAGAATTGATGCAGCAATTTCAGAACTAAATATCGAAAAAAGGAAAGTTTCATTAAGTATTAAACTCTTAGAAGAACTTCAAAATAAAGAGGCGGTTTCAAAATTTAGTTCTCCATTATCAGGAAAAAATCTACCTTTTTCATCTTTATCTGATAAACTTAGTGGTAAAAAAGATAAAAAATAGTACTTACGAACTAAATTGCCTGTATCAAAATCAGATTTAATTAGAGAGCTAAAAAAAAACTATCCAAATTTATTAAAAAAAGATTTATTGAAGTTTTTTGATATATTTCTTAATGAAATAAAAATGGCTTTAAAAAATAATGAGAGGGTTGAGCTGAGAGGATGGGGCATTTTTTTCCAAAAAATTCAAAAAAGCAGAAATTCTAGAAACCCTAAAACAGGTGAACGAATTTCAGTTCCTGAAAAAAAAAATATAAATTTTAAAATGAGCAAAGATTTATTTCATATAATAAATGAAAAATAAAATATTTATTGCAATTGATACTAAGAGCATAAAGAAAGCAAATGCCATAATTAAAAGTAGTAAATTAAAAAATCTAAAGATCGGTTATAAATTCGGATTAGAATTTCTAAATTCAAAAAATGGAAGAAATTATATTTCAAAATTAAAAAATGAAACAATTTTTATAGATCTTAAACTTCATGATATTCCAAATACCATGTCATCTGCAATAAGTTCTCTAAAAGATTTAAATATTAATTATTTGACAGTACATATATCCTCAGGAATAAAAGCGCTTAAGGAAGTTAAAAAAGTGTCAGGAAAAATCAAAATAGTCGGTGTAACAACTTTAACTTCATTAGATAATCGTGATTTAAAAAGCATTGGTCACAAAAGATCTTTAGAAGAATTGGTAGTAATACAATCAAAATTGGCGAAAAAAACTAAACTTGATGCAGTTGTTTGTAGTCCGCATGAAACTAAAATCGTAAAAAAATATTTTAATAAAGAAATCATAACTCCTGGTATAAGGCTTTCATCTAAAGCTTTTGATCAAAAAAGAATTATGACACCAAAGGCAGCTTTTAAACAAGGGAGTGACTGGTTGGTGATAGGAAGAGATTTAACAAAAGGTAATATAAAAAAAAACATTAAAAAATTAAATGATTATCTGAATCAATGACACTTAAATGTAAAATATGCGGTGTCACAGACAAAAAAATTTTAAATTTTATTGTCAATCACAAATACCCAGCTCAATTTATTGGATTTATAGTTAACTATCCCAAATCAAAACGTTATGTTAAAACAGATCAACTCAAAAATTTATTAGATGTTGATAAAAAAAAAACTAAATTCGTTGCCGTTTTAGTCAAGCCAAGTAATAAAATATTGGAAAAAATTAAAGATCTGAGATTCGATTATTATCAAATTTATGATTGCACTCCAAATCAAATTAAATCTATAAAAGAAAAATATAATATAAAAATTATATCTGCAATTACTATAGATAATAAATTAGATGTAATAAAATATAAAAAATTTTTACCTTTTTCGGAAATAATTCTTTTTGATTCTAAGGGATATGAAAAATCTGTTGGATTTGACCACCATCTTTTAGATAACATTTCTCAAAACTTTGAAAAAATGATAGCTGGTAATTTAAAAATAAATGATATTTCAAATTTTAGAAATAGAGAATATATTATTGATATAAGTGGTGGATTGGAAGACACTAAAGGAAAAAAAAGTATTGAAAAAATTAATGAGTTTTTATTTGAAATAAACAAAATATGAAATTAAAAAAAGGAATATCTGTTATAGACCAATGTGATAAGTTTGGGCTTTGGGGAGGTAAATTTGGTGGGAATTTTGTACCTGAAACTTTAAAAAAGCCTATTCATGATCTGGAAATATTGTTTAATAAACTTAAAAAAGATAAGAAATTTTTAAATGAGAGAGATTTATACTTCAAAAACTGGATAGGTTCTCCAACAAGATTTATAAGATTAAGCAATTTAACTAAACATGTTGGTGGTGCAGAAATTTGGTCAAAAGTTGTGTCTGATGCTAATGGAGGTGCACATAAAATTTATAACGCTACAGTCCATTGTTTGCTAGCAAAAAGATCGGGTAAGAAAATTATTTGCGGGGATACTGGTGCCGGATATGCAGGAAAAATGTTGAGTATGGCAGCCAAAAAATTTGGTCTCAAATGTAAAATTTTTATGGGTGCAAAAGACATTAAAAGACAACAACCTAACGTGAAGGCAATCAGAAATAATGGAGCTGAAATAATTCCAGTATATTCAGGGAGTCAAACACTAGTAGATGCTGTCTCTGAATGTATGAGGTTTTGGGTAGCTAATTGTGATACTACTGCAATGTGTGTAGGTTCAACTGTTGGGCCAAATATTTTTGTTAGAATTTGTGGTTGGTCGACAAGTCAAATTTCAAGAGAATTAAAAAGTCAAATTTTAGAAGAATTTGGACATATGCCAAAAAGGCTAAAGCTTTATAATTGTGTTGGAGGAGGTAGTTCAAGTTTTGGTTTTTGGAATGAATTTATGGATTATGATAAAAAACAAGTTGAATTTATAG
>MDTG01041797.1_pt1 | contig 15577 bp, 13 predicted proteins | sample 811421 | NCBI WGS metagenome assembly MDTG01 (sample SAMN05326645, study PRJNA326480) | marine metagenome | isolation source: seawater | place: Pacific Ocean: South East | collected 2011
ATTAATAATTTTATAAATTTATCTGAAGAAGAACTTCAAAAAGTAACTGATGAGCTTAGAATATTAGAAGAAAAAGAATCTGGTATGTTAAAATTTTCAAGAGAACTTGAGAGTAGTAGAAAATTATATGAGTCATTTTTACAAAGAGTTAAAGAGACTAATGAGGCACAAAATTTACAAGTATCAAAATTAAAAACTATTGAAAGTCCAAATTTACCTTCATCTCATTTTTATCCAACACCTCAAAAAAATTTTGTTTTAGCATTTATTATTTCTTTTATGGGAATTTATGGTTTGTTATATTTTAAAGAAATGAATTCTTCAGTCATTAAAAGTCCTGAAGCAATTGATTCATTAAATATTTCTCAGATTGGGATATTACCAAGAGTAGACAAATTAAAAAGAGGATTTCATATTCTACAAATGTTTATTGAAGATGGTGCGTCTAGTTTTTCTGAAGCAATAAGATCCTCAAGAGCAATTATAGAGTCTAAGTTTGAAAAAAATAAAAGTTATTTGGTTACTTCATCAAACCCATCAGAAGGAAAGACTACATATGCTTTTAATTTAGCGCTATCTCTTGAAAAAACGAGCAAAGTTCTATTCATTGAAGCAGACATTAGAAGACCATCAGTTTTAAATGGTTTTTACCAGTTTGATAGACAAATTTTAGGTTTAGGTGAAATCATATCAGGGTCTGCAAATTTAAATGATGCAATTTTTAAAGTTCCAGGAACTGATTTGGATATAATTACTTCGGGTGAAAAAAGATTTGATATGTCAGATATTGTTAACAAAGACCAAATAAAGAAATTTTTAGATGTTTTAAAATTAGAATATGACTACGTAATTGTGGACTCACCACCAGTTCAACCTGTATCAGATACTCTTATTTTAACTCAATCATCAGACTATAACTTATTTGTTATAAGATCAGATGAGACAAGAACTGCTTCATTTATGTCATCAATTAAAAAAATTCAAAACGTTGGTGCAAAGATTAACGGAATAATTATTAATGATTTAGATACTTCAAAGGATAGTTATTATAGCTATTATTATAGTTACACTCCAGATTACTATACTAAAAGTTAATAATGTTTAAATTAGAAAAAGTTTTTCAAAATGATGACTCTGGATATTATTTATATATCATTTTTATAAAGTCCTTAATTTTATTCATCTCTATATATTTTTTTTCAATCTTGGAAAAAAATTCAATATATAAGTTGTTAAATTTTGAAATATATAAAAATTCAAAATATTTCATATATTCATTTTTAACATCAATATTTTTTTTTGTAATCTCCTTTTTTTCAAAAGAAAAACTATATCAAAAAAATTTTATATCTTTTTTAAAACAGGATGTTTTAACTTTTGTATTAGTTAATACAATAATATTTTCTTTTTTTTTTATTTTTAAAATTAATTTTAAAATTAACTTACATACTTTTTATCTTTTTATTTACTTAATTATAATCTTAGCAATATTAAAAATATATTTTAATAATCTTTATCAAAATTTGATTAATAAAAATATAATTCAAAAAAATATAATGTTGGTTGGTAAATACGATGAGATACAAAAAATATTAAGAGAAAAATTTGATAAAATTTTTGTTTTTAAATGTTGCTTAATTACAGATTTAAAAAATCATAATGTTAAATATCTGAAAAGTGAATTTAAATTTCCTATTTTTAATGAGGACGAGGATATTAGGTCTATTTTAGAATATCACTCATTAGGACAAATTTGGATATTGAATGCAAAAGATAAGAATAAAGAAAAAGCTTTTAATAAAATCATTCAGTTTTCAGTTGATACACTTGATATAAAGTTAAATGAACATGTCAATTTAAAAGGTGATAAACTTTTAGCAAATAAATATGAATATGAATTTTTTGAGTACTCAAGGTTTTATGGTATCAATTTATTTATTAAAATTTTAATTGATAAGTTTTTTTCTATTATATTTTTACTTATCTCCAGTCCAATTTTATTAATAGCTGGAATAGCGATATATATAGAAGATGGTTTTCCAATATTATTTACACAAAACAGAACTGGTTGGGATGGTAGGAGGTTTAAAATTTTTAAATTAAGATCTCTAAAAAAAGTTAATTTTGATAAAACAAAACAAGTTACTAAAGATGATCAAAGATTGCTTAAAATTGGAAGATTTATTAGAAGATATAGTATTGATGAGTTGCCTCAATTTTTTAATGTTTTAAATGGAGACATGTCAATAGTAGGTCCGCGTCCACATATGGTTGAACATGATATTCATTATTCAAAGTTATTTTTTAACTTTTTAAAAAGACACAAATGTAACCCAGGATTGACTGGATGGGCGCAAGTAAATGGCTTAAGAGGAGCTACACCAAGTCCTGAAATTATGAAAAGAAGAATGGAGCTTGATTTGTGGTATTTAAATAATTGGACTGTTTGGCTGGATATATACATTATTTTTAAAACATTATATGCTTTGTTCAAATATAAAGGTGATTAACAAATTAAAATTAAATTTCTAAATGTACATTAAAAAGATCAATAATATAATATCTCAATATTAGTATGACATTTAAAAATAATCTAAAATTATTTCTAAGAAATTTTGGAATAGATATTAATAGGTATAACATTCATGAAAGTTTTGATTACAGATTACAAAATTATTTAAATTCTATGAAAGTTGATTTGGTAATAGATGTAGGGGCAAACAATGGACAATATGGAGAAAGTCTCAGAAAATTAGGTTATAAAGGAAATATTTTAAGTTTTGAACCTTTAAAAAATGAGTACAAAACTTTAATAGCTAAAACAAGCAAAGATAATAAATGGAAATGTTTAAATTTAGGTTTAGGGGAAAAAGATGAAATTAAAAGCATTAATATTGCAGAAAATTCAGTTAGTAGTTCAATTTTGAAAATTTTAGATAAACATATTCATGCTAATGAAAGGAGTAAATACGTTTCCAATCAATTAATCCAGTTAAAAAGATTAGATCAAGTATTTAATTTTCAAAAAGAAAATTATAAAAATATTTTCCTCAAGATAGATACACAAGGTTATGAGGAAAAAGTTATTGACGGATGTTCTAACTTATTAAATGATTTTTTAGGAATTCAAATAGAGCTAACTGTTGAAAGAATGTATGATAGTCAAACTCTTTATATAGATTTAATAAAAAAATTGAACAGCTATAATTATGAATTATGGGATCTAAAGAGAGGATTTCATAACCCAAAAACTGGTCAAATTTACCAATTCGATGGAATTTTTTTTAAAAGAAGAAATGCAAAATAACATTATTACAAACTATAAATTTTCATTTTTTTTTTTGAATGATCTTTTAAAATTTCTTCCTAAAGAAAGAAAAAAAAATTATTATATTTTATTAGTATTATTTTTAATTTCCTCATTATTAGAGGCCATAAATGTTTCATTTATTTTTCCTGTAGTGTCAATATATGAAGATTATTCTAATTTAGATAATTATAAATTTATAAAAAAAATAATTTATAATTTTAATATAATAGAAAAAAATGAAATTTTAAAAATTTTAGCTTTCTCCTTTATTCTCTTAAGTATTTTTTGTGGAATAATTAAATTTTTAAGTTACAGATTATTATTTACATTTTCATCAAAAGTGGAGTCAGATGTTAGAGAAATAGTGTTTTCTAACAATTTATATCAATCATATCAGTACCATGTAAATCAAAATTCAGCAGATGTTCTAACAATAATTAGCCAGAAAACCCATTTTATTTTTAATATGCTAACTGCATTTCTTGGCGTTTTGTCATCATTTCTTTTACTGTTATCAATATTAATAGCGTTAATGGTACTAGAACCAATTATAACATCAATTTTATTTGTATTTATATCATTGATTTTTATTATTGCTTATTTTGTAAATAAAAAAAAAATGTCTTTATTCGCAAAAAATATTTCTTCAAAACAATATTCTATAACTTACATCATGCAAGAAGCATTTGGTTTAATAACCGAAATATTGCTTTATTCATTACAAAATTTATTTATTGATAGATTTAAAAATTCATCAAGAGTCCTCGCAGAAAGTTTAGCTAAAACAAGAATAATTTCTGAAAGCCCACGTATTTTTTTAGAGTATATATTGATTATTTCTTTTGTTTTTATACTTTATCTATTTACTATATATAGTAATGATCAAAAAATAGATATAGCATTACTTTCTTTACTTGGATTTGCCGCACTTAAATTATTACCTTTGGTAGGAAAAATTTATAATAACTATTCTACTATAAAATCCTTACAAAATGTTTTTATTGATGTAATTAATATTCTTAAAAAATCTGCTTTAAATCTGAATAAAGATAAACAAAATTGTAAGGAAATTTTTTACAAAAATAAGATAGAATTTAAAAATATTAATTTTACATACAATAATGAATTCAAAAGACAAAAAATTTTAAATAATTTTAATTATAAAATTAATAAAAATACATTCATAGGTATTAAAGGATCTACAGGCAAAGGAAAGAGTACTTTAGTTAAAATTTTAATGTGTTTAATAGAACCTGACCAAGGACATATTGAAGTAGACGGAGTAAAATTAAATAGTAAAAATGTTGAGAGTTGGCAAAAAAAAATATCTATATTACCGCAAAAGGTTTTTTTAAATGATACAACAATTTTAGGCAATATTGTTTTAGGAGAAAATATTGAAAAAATAAACTTTGAAAGGGTTCAAAAATCAGCAAAAATTGCAGAAATTTACGATTTTATTAATTCACTACCACAAAAATTTTATGAAAAAGTAGGTGAAGCTGGATCCAAACTTTCTGGAGGACAGATAAAAAGAATTGGTTTAGCAAGGACATTATATAGAAATTCAGAGGTAATTATTTTAGATGAGCCAACTAATGAATTAGATGAAGAAACAGAGCTAAAGATAATCAAATCTCTTAAAAGTCTTAAAGAAAAAAAAACAATTATTATTATATCTCACAACCCCGAAATTATTTCACTGTGTGACCAAATTATTGATTTTGATAACTAAGTAATTTTTTTATGGCAAAAGAAGATAATTTTTTTTACAAATATTTTTTAGTTTTTTTAACAATACTGGTTTCAGGAGTTCCTGTTATTGAATATTATTTTAATGATTTTTATAAAGATTTATTTTTAATAGGTATATTAATAATTAATTTTTTTTTTTGTATTAATAAAAAAATAAATTTAATCAAATCAGATATACTTTTTTTCATTATTTTTTTAATCTTGATAACTTTTCATTTCTTAAAATATGAAAACTTAATATTAGTAGCATCTTTAGGTTTTCTAATTAACATGACAATAGCTTTTTTGAATATAAAAAATATTAAAAATTTTTCTAAAATATATATTAAAATTATTTATTATATTTCGTTGATCTCATTATTTTTTTATTTTTTATATATTGTAACTGAGTTTAAATTTGGTATTCAATTGAATGCCATTAGTACTCATAATTTTTTCTATCATTATAAATTAGAGGGATTAAATTACTTTAGAAATAGTGGACCTTTTTGGGAACCAGGAGCATTTGCTGGATATTTAGTTTTAGCACTCTTTTTAATTCTTAGAGACTTTAATAAAATCGATAAAAAAATATTCTTATTTATATCTCTCACCCTAATTACTACATTATCTACCACTGGATATATTGCATATTTTTTAATTTTAATAATATTACTTTTAAAAAAGAAAATAATTTATTTTGATAACAAGAGATTTTATGGACCAATATTTATTTTAATAATAATATTTTTTTTAGGCATGTATTTCTACAATGAATTTGATTTTTTAAAAAATAAAATTAATTTACAAATTGAGGCCTCTCAATATCAACTAAAAAATTACCAGTCTAATAGAATTGGAAATTTTTTATATGATTTGCAATTTATCAAAATAAATCCATTTTATGGTCTAAGTGCAAATATAGACATAAGAAATTTATACGATCCACTAGCTAGTGATATTATTTTTAATCAAGGAAACGCACTAAGTGGTTTTACAGTAAGATTTGGTTTGATCGGAATTTTCACAGTCTTAACATTTTTTTGCTATGCGGTATTTAAAAGTACAAAATCTTACCCTATAACCTTTGTAAGTTTAATGTTACTTTGTTGTTTATTATTTTCAGAAAAATACTTAAATTTTCCACTTTTTTTTACTCTATTTTTTTTAAGAGCTGATCTAAATAAAGAGGATATATAATTTATGAAAAAAAATGTAGCAGTGTTGATTACTTGTCATAATAGACTTAAAAAAACCAAAAAATGCCTAGAGTCAATATATCTTCAAAAAAATATTGAAAAAATCAATATTAAAATATTTTTAGTTGATGATGGTAGTAATGACGGTACTTCAGAATATGTAAAAGAAAATTTTCCTAAAATTAAATTAATTCAAGGAGATGGAAATCTTTATTGGGGTGGTGGTATGTATTTAGCGTGGGAAGAAGCTTTAAAATATGAGCAAAATTTTGATTATTTTTTATGGGTAAATGATGATGTAATTTTTTTTGAAGATGGAATTTCCACTCTCTTAAATACAGTGATTAATAAAGATAATATAGTTGTGGGAAGTTTTTGTGATCCTGTATCAAAAAAAACAACATATGGCGGTGTAGTTTCTAAAAAAAAAATTTTAAATGCTTTTGGCCTTAAATTAGTTGAGGTAAATGGATTTCCACAGGAGGTAGACGGCATAAATGGAAATGGAGTTTTAATTCCATATTTAGCATTTAATCAAATAGGAAAATTTGATAAACAATTTTATCATGCAGGAGGTGATTTAGATTATGCTTTAAGAGCCAGAAAAAAAAATATTAAAATTTACCTAACACATAAGCATGTAGGATATTGTGAAAGGATTCAATCTTATAAAAATGTGAAATCTTTTAAAGATATATTTGAAAAAAAATCACTACCTCCTAAAATATGGTTTCATTTCTGCAGAAAACATGGTGGAAATTTATGGATCTTACATTTTTTTTTTAGATTTATTAAATTGTGCTTTAAAATTATTATCAACATAATTATAAAAAAATAAAAAATCTTTTGAAAAAAAATTTATTTATAACATTTCCTGTAGATAGTGGGATGAAATCTTCTCATGACAATTACTTAAATAATTTTAGTAATGATTTTAATTTTGCTAGTTTTAGCTATAAATATGATCAAAAAGAAAATTATAACAAATATATTCGAAAAAAAAGATACAGAATTATCTCAAGTATTAAATTAAGATCTTTAATAAATAAATATTCAAAAAAAAATGATAAAATAATATTTCATGGTTTAAGCCCCATGATATACACTATTGGTTCTTATAAATTTAAAAACACAATTTTAAGTCTTGATTCTACGAGAGCATTAAAAGATTTTGTTATTAATAAAACAATAAAAAAAGACTTTGTATTTTATATTCATAGATGGATATTAAGTAAAACGCCAAGCATACTTTGTTGGACTGATGAAGTTATAAGAATGCTAAATTCAACATATAATATTCCCAAAAGTCAGCTTTTTAAAATATTACCTCCATTTCAATTAAAAACATTTTTAACAAAACCAAGAAAAACACCTAACAAACCACAGGTATTATTTATAGGTAGAGAATTTGAGAGGAAAGGTGGTGATATTGTATTGCATAATTTTGATAAAATAAAAGATAAATGTAATCTTACAATAGTTTCAGAAAATATAAATATTTTAGCAAATAAAATAAAAGGAGTTAGTTTCTTTGAATGTAACCTTGATAAACAAAAACTTAAAGAGCTGTACATTTCGCATGATATATTAATTTTACCTACAAAATTTGATCCTTATGGATTGGTTTTAGCTGAGGCTGCATCTGCTGGTTTAGCTGTGATCACAACAAAATTTGCATTAGGATCAAAAGATGTTGTTATTAATAATCAATCTGGATTTATTTGTGAATCGCAGCAAGAATGTATAGATAAGCTAAGTATTTTATTGAACGATTTAAAATTGATTGATCAGTTCAAATTAATGAGTTTTAAAAATATAAAAATAAAATTTGATCAACAAAAATCACACAAATCTTTTTTGCATTTAGTAAATCAATCTAAAATCAATGAATCAAATAAGTAAATTAGGTATTGGCACAAGTACTATTGCATCATTAGGTCGATCTATTTCATTCAAAAAAGCTCAATTAATATTAAAAACTGCCTTAGATTATGACATAAATACAATAGATACATCTGATACATATGGTTCAGGAGATGCAGAGACATTAATAGGAAAAATAATTAGAGAGGATAGAGAAAAATATTTTATTATTTCAAAAACAGGAATGCCAACTGTTAATTTACCAAGTTTTTTATCTCCAATTAATCAAATTGCAAAAAAAATTAAAGTATATTCTGGATTCAAAAAAAGGTTTGATAAAAAATATATTATTTCAAATATTGAAAAAAGTTTAATGAGATTAAAAATTGAATATTTAGATTTGTATCTTTTACATAATTTAGATATTAATGATATAGAGGAGTATAAAACTGAATGCTTTGAAGCCTTGTATATAATCAAAAAAAAAGGTCTATCTAGATTTGTAGGAATTTCATCACATGATAATAATTCAATTAATTATATAATTAAAAATATTGATTTAGATTATGTTCAGACAAATATAATTTTTAATGAAAATCAAAAAATTGAAAAACTTAAAAATAATTTTAAAGTTATTGTTAATTCTTTATTAAGTCAAAAAATAGAAAGTAATCTGGAAAAAAAAATAAATGATTTAATTTTAAAATATAAAATTTCAATCAATCATTTAAACATAATCTTATTAATGTACTGTGTTTTCAAAAAAAAAGTAAATTGTTCACTTTTTAGTACAAAGAATTTAGATCATTTAAATATTATAGGCAAAACATATAATCACTTTAAAAATAATTCACTAAATATATTTGATGAATTAGAGGATATTTTAATTGATAAAAAATATTAAAAATTTGAATAAAGAAACTTTGCATGCTGATTTATGTATAGTTGGATCTGGCCCAGCATCTTTATCTATGCTTTATGCACTTAAAAATAAAAATTTAAAAATAATTTTAATTCCCGGAGGAAGTATTTATAAAAATAATCAAAATCAAAACTTATATAAAGGTAAAATAGAAAAAAAAAGTTTCCACGAACCATTACATTTGAATCGCCACAGAGAATTTGGTGGATCGGGAAATTATTGGGGTGGCAGGTGTGTTCCACTAGATAAAATTGATTTGAAAAAAAGAAAGTGGATAAAAAATAGTGGTTGGCCAATAGATTTTTATGATTTAGAAAAATATTATAACAAAGCATCAAATTTTCTTGAAATAAGCAAATTTAATTCAAATTATAATTTTAATTATAGAAAAATAAAAAAAATTATTCCCCAATTAGATGATGGCTACATTAATTCAAATAAATTAGAAGCCTGGAGTTCTATTTTAAATTTTAAAAAAAAATTTAAAAATATTTTAAGTAGAGAAAATATAATTTATATTGATAACTCTCATCTTTTAAAAATTGTTGCTAATAAAAAAAAAGTACAAAATTTGATTTGTGGTAGTTTAAATATAAAATTTAAAGTTAAATGCAAAAATTATGTATTAGCTTGTGGAGGAATAGAAAATGCTAGAATTCTTTTAAATTCTAAAAATTTATCAAATCCTAATGGTGTAGGAAATTCTAATGATCTAGTTGGCAGATATTATATGTCTCACCATTCGGGAATATTTTTCAATTTTTCCCCATTCGATAGAAAAAAATTAAATTATAATTATTTCAAAAATAAAAAAGGCTCATATTTTCGCAATAGATGGTGGTTAAATGAAAATTTTCAAAAAATTAATAAAATTGGAAATTCTATATTTTTCTTAACATACACAAAAAATAAAAAAGATATGGGTACTGAAGGAGAATTTTTTTACCTTATAAATTTAATTAAAAATTTAAAAAAAAATGGAATAAGAAAATTATTTAATAATAAAAAAAACCTATTTTTATTAATAATTAAAATATTTTATTTTTTTCCAAGGATAATCTCTTTGATATATTTGAGACTTCAAAAAAAACGTTTACCGTCAATACTACCAAGTATTTCAACAAAATATTTTGGTATTTATCATCAAATTGAACAAACACCATGCCACGAAAGCAGAATTCGATTAATTGGAATTAAAGATAAATTAGGATTAAACAAAGTAAAACTTATATTAAGATTTAATAAAATAGATTTAAAAACATTATATTTATCATACAAATATTTTTTATCTTCCTTAAAAACAAAAAAATTAGGTTTGTTAAAGGGAAATTTTAATTTTTCCATAATCGAAAAAAATTATCTTAGAAAATTAAAAAAATTCAATTCTAATGCACATCATTTGGGCACAACAAGAATGGGTTTTTCAAAAAAAAATGGCGTTGTAGATAAAAATCTAAAAGTTTTTGGTTTAGAAAACTTGTTTATTGCTGGATCTTCAACATTTCCAACAGGAGGCCATGCTAATCCAACTTATACAATTATTGCATTATCACTAAGATTGAGTGAATTCTTAATAAAAAAATTTAAAAAAATTTAAAATCTATTTTCTTAAATAAGCATCTAAAATCAACGATGAATAATAAATATTATTTTTATCATTTCTTTTATCTGTATATCTGGATCTTTTTATAAACCCTGACTGATTGCTATTATCCCAATTATTGTATTGAAAATTTTTATTTTCATCAAAATACTCTAGATATTTAATTTCAAAATTTTTGTCAAAGATTTGTTTTATTGATTTGTAATTGTAAAGCACTTTATGATCAGCTCCACCAGTACCATTGGGTTTTACTATATTGATATAATCTTCATTAGAATGATAGCCATCTGGAACCGCTAACCTTATCTTACCATTTTTACATAATAATTTTTTTAAATTATTAATTGCTTTACGACCGTCTTCTATTTCTAGGTGTTCAAAAACATGCTCAGCAAGAATGATTGAAGCTTTCTTATTTAAAAAAAATTTAGATATCTTATTTAAATCTTGAATATCAAACCAAGGCAAGTCAGTCATTAACCATCCTTTATAATTGATATTATTAAAAACTTCTCTGTGTGCAGAGGAACCTACAACTATTTTTAAGTCTTTTTTGTTAGCATAAGATTTTAATTTTAAAACAAATATTACATAATTAATTTTGTTCAAAATATTCTTAAAAAAATTGTTAATCATGAATTGAATTATATTTTTTATTATTTTTATTTATAGCCATAATTAATCTATAATCTTTATTAATTAATTTAGTAGCAAAAATCATTTTAAACTTTGCCTTTTTTGAAATACATAAATGTCTAACAATTTTGAGTAACTTATTTAAAATATTTGTTTGTGCACTATATAGTTCAGCATCTAATTCATAAAAGGTATACCCATATCTTTCTAAAAAAAGTAAAGATTTACTCTTTCCATTTTCTATATCAGAAATATTTTGTTCTAATAAAATAATTGGTAAATTTTTTTTAATAATTTTAATTGATCCTTTTAAAACTTTTAGCTCATGACCTTCTGTGTCTATCTTAATTAAATCAATTTTTTCTAATTTTAAAAGTCTTAGATTGTCCAACCTATTTATTTTAATATTCTCAGTAAAAAAATTCTTTTTTTTTAGTTGATTTAATTATGTTGGATCCACCTAAATTAAACATACTCTCTCTCAAAAGAGCTCTCCCATTTACATCTGATAGACCTAACTTATGTATTTTAATATTTTTAAATCTTGTATTTATTCTTAATAATTCAAAAGCCTTGGAACTTGGCTCAAATGAATGAATATTTTTACAAATATCAGAAAAAAAAACAGAATGATTCCCTATATTTGCACCAATATCTATAAATGTATTAACTCGAATTTTATTGATATCTAGAAATTTTTTAAATAAGAACAAATATTCTTCTTCATAGTAATTTTTAAATATTAAGTTTTTGCCAATATAATCATTTGAATAAATTGCAAAATTATATTTATTCTTATTAGTTAATTTTTTAATAATATAAAGAAAAAATCTAAAAATAATTAATCTTTTTTTGATATTATTACTTAATCCTATATTCACATATTTCTTTTTAAACTAATTTATTTTAAATATAAATAATTAAACTCTTTCAATGAATATAGTAAAAGTAATATAATTCATAATAGATTTTTTTTAGGGAGAATTAATTATAAATTAATTATGTTTCATTTAGATTAAACTAATTAAATTAACAAATGTACAAAAATAATACTTTATATAACTATCTAAAATATAAAAATAATTTTATGGTTGCAAGACTTGGAGCAACTGAGTCCAAGGCAGTAATTTATCCTAAAATTCCAAAATTTTTAAAACCGATTGTAAAAAATATTATTTTTAAAAGAATGTATGTATGGTCAGGTTTTTTTCCAGTAAATGAGGAAAATATACAAAAGTTTTCAATTCTTTATAAAAATGAATTAGATAATACCGACATACTTGCTTCGTGGAGAATCGAAGAAAAATTAATTAAAGAAATCAAAAAAATAAAAAATATAATCAATTTAAGAGATCTTGAAGCATATTATAGCAGCAATCCATGGACTAAGTTGTTATATGATAAAAAAGTTTTAATTGTTCATCCTTTTTCTGAAACAATAATCAAACAATATAAAAATAGAGAAAAAATTTTTGCAAATCAAGATATCTTGCCTGAATTTCAAATTGATACAGTAAAGGCTGTTCAAAGTCTATCAGGTGAAGATCAACGTTTTAAGAGTTGGTTTGATGCGTTAGATTATATGAAAAATGAAATGTCAAAAAAAACTTTCGACATAGCTTTAATAGGTTGTGGTGCTTACGGTCTTCCATTAGCAGCACATGCTAAAAGGTTGGGCAAAATAGGAATTCATCTCGGAGGTAGCTTACAACTTTTATTTGGAATCAAGGGTAAGAGGTGGGATAATGATCCAAAAGTAAATAAATTTTATAATGATTACTGGGTGAGACCTTCGGAAAATGATAAACCAAAAAATTATATTAAAGTAGAAAATGGCTGTTACTGGTAAATTCTCATCAGTGGTTGTGGTTATAATAATTTACAACAGACCAAATTATTTAAAAAAATTATTAAAAAAGTTAAATAAATTTGAATTAAGTCGAATTTATATTATTTCAGATGGACCTAAAAATGATCCTAATGACATCAATCTTGTAAAAAAAACAAGAAATTTGGTAAACGATATATGTAAAAGAAAAAAAATATTTAAAATTTATTCAAAAAATAACCTGGGTTTGAGAAAATCAATTATCACTGGACTAAATCAAGTCTTTAAGAGGGAAAAACAAGCTATTATTTTAGAAGATGATTGTATTCCGACAAAAGAATTTTTTTTATTAACAAAAATTTTATTAAAAAAATTTAAAAATAATAAAGATATAGTATCAATTTGTGGATCTAATCATTTATCTTATTGGGATAAAGGAAATACGTATTATCTCCAAAGTAAATATTTTAACTCCTGGGGTTGGGCAACCTGGTCAGATAGATGGAAACAAATAAATTTTAATCCAAAATATTTATTGAATAAAAATAATAATAAGAAAATTTTAAATCGTCTTGGCTCATATCGTGCACTATTTTATTGGAGATATATTTTAAAAAAAATATTACATAAAAAAATTAACTCTTGGGCATATACATACAATTACTATTATTTTTTAAGAAAAAAATATCATTTAATACCTACTAAAAACTTAATTAAAAATATAGGAATTGGAAAAAATTCAACTAATACAAAAAAACTTCCAGTAAAATATTCTTTTAAAAAATTTACCAAAAATAAATATAGTTTTTCTAACTTAATAAGAAATAGATCGAAGTCTATAAAATATGATAAAGAAGTAGAGGATAGAGTTTTTAGTAAATCATTAATAAATAGAATAAAATGGTTTTTCTCTAATTAGATAATAATGTTTTTTAAAAAAAAAATAATATTAGCATCAACTATTAAAGATGTTGAACACAATTTAGAAAAACTATTTCAAATATTTAAAAATATAAGTTCCTTGTATGAGGATTATTTTGTAATTCTTGTGGAGTCAGATTCGTCGGACGATACTTACAATAAAGCTAAACGCATAATAAACGATTTTAATGGCAAGGTTTTTAAATTAAATACAAAAAATATAAAATATAGAACTCAAAGAATTGAAAAATGTAGAAATAAAATTATAGAAACTATTAAAAGAAATCCTAAATTAAAAAAATTTGATCATTTGATTATACTTGATGCAGATGGTGTAAATTGGTTGATTAATAAAAATAAAATATTTAATTCAATAGTTAATGCGCCAAAGGATTGGTCTGGATTATTTCCAACACAGTATTTTTGTTACTATGATCTATGGGCTTTAAGAATTAAATATTTTTTTGATTATGACTGTTATGAGGTTTTAAAAAAACTTTCAAATAAAAAAAATTCTAATGAAATTTATCAAAAAAAGATTTTTAATAATTTTTTTTTAATTTCGAAATTTAATAAAAGATATATTTCAGTAAAATCAGCTTTTGGAGGTCTTGGTATTTATAAAATTAAACATATATTGCACTCAAAATATAACTCAAAAAAAGGATTATATTCTGAACATGTTTTATTTAATAAAAAAATTATTAATAAAGGTTATAAACTATATATTGATAAAAAACTTAAAAACTCCCTAGGACTTAATGAGCATTTTCTTAAATCGTTCATTTATTGTTTTTCATCATCTAAATTAAAAAAATTATTGGTACCAAAATTTAAATGAAAAAAGTTAAAATAATAAACTATCTTATTAATCCTATAAATTTAAAATTATTTTTAAAAATTATTTTACAATGGAATAAAAATAAAAAATCAAATTATGTTTGTATTTCAAACGTTCATAGCTGTGTTTTAAGTTTTTTGGATAAGAAATTTAAAAATGCTCATAATTCTGCTGGTCTAGCATTAGCAGATGGCAGGCCTATATATTGGGCATTAAAAATATTAGGATCAAAAAATGCAGAACATTTACCTGGTTATTATGTAACAGATAAAATATGCAAGCTCGCAAACAAAAATAAATTCAATATTGGATTTTATGGATCTACTAACGAAAATTTAAAAAAAATTCAAAAAAACCTAAAAAAAAAATATAAAGAATTAAAAATTAAATATATTTATTCTCCTCCATTTAGAACATTAGGTAAATTAGAGGATAAAAAGATTATTTCTAAAATAAATAAATCAAAAGTTGATATTTTATTTGTTTGTTTGGGTTGTCCAAAACAGGAATTGTGGATGTATCAGCACAAAAATAGACTAAAATGCACAATGCTTGGTATTGGCGCTGTAGCTGATTTTTTATCTGGTAATAAAATTCTACCAAATAAATTTTTTGAGTATTTAGGTTTAGCTTGGCTGATAAGATTAATAACTGAGCCTAGAAGATTATTTTGGCGTTATTTTTCAACGAATTTTTTATTTATTTTTCTGTTCTTTCTTC
>MDTG01270513.1_pt1 | contig 15577 bp, 16 predicted proteins | sample 811421 | NCBI WGS metagenome assembly MDTG01 (sample SAMN05326645, study PRJNA326480) | marine metagenome | isolation source: seawater | place: Pacific Ocean: South East | collected 2011
GCTTCTGTGTCAAACTTTACTATTTTTGCCATTTTATTTTTTTCCTTTCGAAATTCCCATAATGTCAGATTCTTTCATTATACTATATTCTTTACCATCTATTTTTACTTCTGTTCCAGACCACTTTCCAAAAAGTACTAAATCACCAACTTTTACATCCATTGGTACAACTTTTCCATCTTCTGTTTTTAATCCAGATCCTACAGCAACAACTTTTCCTTCTTGAGGTTTTTCTTTTGCTGTATCTGGTATAATTATTCCTCCCGCTGTTTTTTCTTCACTATCTAAAACTTCAATTAAAACACGATCATGCAAGGGTCTAAATTTCATATATATATAGTCTCCTAATTTTTTAGGTTACTCATATAATTACCTGCTAGTATAATTTCAAGACCCAAAAAATACTGAAATTGCTAATAAATACCGTAAAACAGTGTATTTTTTGTCATTCATAGGCTAATCATCTTAAATAACTAAAATATATGGAAAAAAAAACAATAAAAGGCTTAAGGGAAATTCAAAATAGATATCAGAATTTCTTCATTGATCTTTGGGGAGTTGTGCACAATGGTATTGAGCTTTATCCGGGAGCCATAGAAGTTTTAGAAAATTTAAATAAAATTAAAAAAAGATATGTATTAATGTCAAATGCACCAAGACCTTCTAAAAGTGTACAACAATACTTATTAAATTTAAATATGGAAGAAATTCATACCCAAAACGTTTTTACATCAGGACAAGCCACTATAGAAATTTTAAAAAGAAACATATACGGAAAAAAGTTTTATCATCTAGGCCCTGAAAGAGATAATGATTTAGTAAATGACTTAGGAAAAAATAAAACTAGTATTGAAAATTGTGACTTTATTTTATGCACCGGTTTGTTTGAAGATGAAAAAATGTCTTTAGAATATTATGAAAAGTTACTTAATAAATTTAAAAAAATAAAAATGATATGTACTAATCCAGACTTAATTGTGCATCGTGGCAAAACCCAAGAATATTGTGCTGGCACTATTGCTAAAATTTTTGAAAAAATTGGAGGTAAAGTAATTTATATTGGCAAACCTTATTCTGATATTTATAATTTTTGTAAAAAGGGAAATGGAAAAGTTTTAGTGATAGGAGATAATATTCGTACTGATATCAAAGGAGCTAATAGTATGAAATTTGACTCATTATTTATAACTCAAGGTATCCATAAAGAAGAATTTAATGAAACTTCTAAAGAAAATTATGATAAAATTTTAGAAAAGTACAAAGTAAAAACAAATTATTATCAAGAAAAATTAACCTGGTAACAAATGAAAATTTTTAATACTTCAAAGATTTTAAAGAAGTTTAGAGGCTCGGCCTTGGCAATTGGAAATTTTGATGGGACACATAAAGGACATCAAAAAGTTTTTTTAAAAGCTAAGACACTTGCAAAACAAAACAAAACAAAATTTGGTATTTTAACTTTTCATCCATTGCCAGTAATGTTTTTTAATAAAAATCTTAAAAATTATAGGTTAGTGTCTGAAGAACATAAAAATAAATTATTAAATAAAAATGGAGTAAATTTTGTTATTAAAATAAAATTTAATAAAAATTTTTCAAGAATAAAAGCACATGATTTTATTAAAAAAATTATACATAAAAATATTAATCCAAAGTTTATTTTAGTTAGTAATAATTTTAGATTTGGGAATAAACGAAAAGGAAATATCAGTTTACTTAAAAAATTAGGAAAGAAATATAACTACCGTTTAATAAAAGTAAGTCCTTACAAACATCAAAATACTATTATTTCTTCAAGCAGAATAAGAAAATATTTACAGAGAGGATCTCTTGATTTAGCTAATAAATTATTATCAAGAACATGGTTTATCGAAGGAGATGTTATTAAAGGAAAAGGAAGAGGTAGAAAATTAGGTTATCGCACCTGTAATATAAAAATAAAAAATTATGTATTACCTAAGTTTGGAATTTATGCTGTTAGAGTTTCTATTAAAAATCAAAAAAAATTATATAATGGAATTTCTTACATAGGATCAAGACCAACTTTTAAAGAAAAGGGAATAATTTTAGAAACTTATATACTTGGTATAAAAAAAAATTTATATCAAAAAAGGCTTAAAATATACTTTTTAAAATTTTTAAGAAAAGATAAGAAGTTTAAAAACTCAGAAAAACTAATAGATCAAATGAATAAAGATTTAATTTACGCAAAAAAAGAGTTAAAAACAAAATTAGTATTATGAGCAAGGAAAATATTAATTTGCCAAAAACTTCATTTTCAATGAAGGCTAATTTGCCAAATAAAGAACCTGAAATTTTAAAAATCTGGGAAGAATTAGATTTATATAATCAATTAAGAGAATCTCGTAAAGGAAAAGAAAAATTTATTTTACATGATGGTCCTCCATATGCAAATGGACATATTCATATGGGCACAGCTCTTAACAAAATTCTTAAAGATATTATTACAAGATTTCATCAAATGAGTGGTAAAGATTCAGTTTATGTTCCCGGATGGGATTGTCATGGATTACCAATTGAATGGAAAATTGAAGAACAATACAAAAAAAATAAAAAAAATAAGGATGACGTTCCTATAAAAGATTTTAGATTAGAATGTAGAGAGTTCGCAGAAAAATGGATAAAAATTCATACCACAGAGTTTAAAAGATTAGGCGTCGAAGGAGATTGGAAAAATTATTATTCAACAATGAGCTATGATGCGGAGGCTCAAATAGTTCGTGAATTAGGTAAATTTTTATTAGATGGAAGTTTATATAAAGGATTTAAGCCAGTTCTTTGGTCTACTGTAGAAAAAACTGCTCTAGCCGATGCAGAGGTTGAATATAAAGATCATACTTCTAATACTGTATACGTAGGCTTTAAAGTTAAGTCTTCAAAAATTGATTTACTAAAAGATGCTGAAATTATTATATGGACAACAACACCTTGGACTATACCCGCAAACAAAGCTTTGGCTTATAACAACAATCTAGATTATTCAATTATTGAGATTAATTCTTTATCAAAAAATTTTGATAACAAAAAAATTGTAATAGCCACAAACCTTCTTGATCAGGTTTTAAAGGAGTGTGAAATAGGAAATTATAAATTAATTAAAAAAATAAAAGGTAAGGATTTTGAAGGAACTATTTGTACGCATCCTTTTATAAATTTAGACTATAATTATGATATTCCAATGTTAGAAGCAAATTTTGTAACTCTTGAACAAGGAACTGGTATTGTTCATTGCGCTCCAAGTCATGGTCCAGATGATTTTAATTTGTGTTTAAAAAATGGAATAAAATCTTTAGATACAGTAGATGACAATGGCAAATATACTAAACATATAAAAAAATTTGAAGGGATTCATATTTTTAAGGCTGATCAAATTATAATTGATAATCTTAAAGAGTGTAAAAAATTGCTAGCAAATGGAAAGCTTACACATAGCTATCCACATTCTTGGAGATCAAAGGCACCCTTAGTTCATAGAGCGACATCACAATGGTTTATTTCTATGGAAAAAAAAGATTTAAGAAAAAAAGCACTTAAAGCTATTGATGATACTGATTTCTATCCTGAAAGAGGAAGAGATAGAATCAGGTCAATGATTGAAACTAGACCAGATTGGTGTATTTCTCGACAAAGAATTTGGGGCGTTCCTTTGCCTCTCTTTGTTTCAAAAAAAACAAAAGAACCTTTGAAAGATATAGAGGTAATAGAAAATATTGCAAAAATTTTTGAAAAAGAAGGGGCTGATTGTTGGTTCTCAGACGATCCTCAAAAATTTTTAGGAAAAAAGTATAAAAAAAATGATTATATCAAATCCAACGATATCGTGGAGGTATGGTTCGATAGCGGAGCTACTCATAGCTACGTTCTTGAAAAAAGAAAAGATTTGGCTTGGCCGGCATCTATGTACTTAGAAGGTTCAGATCAGCATAGAGGCTGGTTTCATTCCTCTTTATTAGAATCGTGTGGGACTAGAGGAAAAGCGCCATTTAAAAGTATTCTTACTCATGGTTTTGTCGTTGATGGAAAAGGTCTAAAAATGTCTAAATCAACTGGGAATATAATTGCGCCTGAAGATATCCTAAAAAAATATGGCGCAGATATTTTGCGTACTTGGGTAGCAGCTTCTGATTACGCAGAAGATCTTAGGTTAGATTATTCAATTTTAGAGCAGCATGCTGAATCATACAGAAAAATAAGAAATACATTTAGATTTTTATTAGGAAATTTAAAAGATCAAAATATGGAATATAAAATAAATTCTAAGGATATAGAAAAATGGCCAGAATTAGAACGTTATATTCTTCATCAAATATTTGAACTTGATAAAAATTTTAAAAAGTATTTTAAAGAATATAATTTTCATAAACTTTATAAAGAATTATTAAATTTTTGCTCGTTAGATTTATCAGCATTTTATTTTGATATTAGAAAAGATGTGCTTTATTGCGATGATTTAAAATCTGAAAAAAGAAAAATTTGTACTAATTTGTTGGCGTTAACTTTAGATATCTTGTTAAAATGGTTTGCACCAATTCTATCATTTACAACAGAAGAAATTTTTCAAATTATAAATATGAAAAAGAAATCAAGTATTCACCTTGAAAGTTTTCCTCAAATTCCAGCTGGCTGGGAAAATAAAAAATTGTATGAAAAATGGGAAAAATTAAAGATAATTAGAAACGTCGTTAATGCTGCAATAGAAGTTAAAAGATCTAGTAAAGATGTAGGATCTAGCCTGGAAGCCGATATAGAGATTTATCTAAACTCAGAATATTTAGAACTTGTTAAGGACATAAATTTGTCGGAATATTTTATTACCTCAAAAGCTGTAGCAAGAAACATGGTTGATGATGATAAAATTTTTAAATTAGAAGACATATCAAATGTGGGTGTTTTAGTTAAAAAAGCAAAAGGAGAGAAGTGCTCAAGATGTTGGAAAATTTTGGGAAACCCTTGCGATAGATGCAGTAGAGTATTAAAAAATTAATTTTTATGAAAAATTTTTTTATTATTTTAAGTATTTTTATTTTAGATAGAATTGTAAAAATATATTTAATAAATTTACAGGAGGCAGGAACAGATGTAGATTTTTATATATCATCTTTTCTAAATATATACTTAGTATGGAATACAGGAATTGGTTTTGGTCTAATTCCTCTGGATGCGAATTTGATTTATCACCTAATAACAGTTTTAATTATTTTCATTATTATTGCTCTTATATATTTTCTTATAAAGTCAGATGGCTTTTATTCTTACTTAATATCAATAACAATTGGCGGATCTTTAGGTAATTTGTTTGATCGAATTTATTATTATGCTGTACCTGATTTCATAGACATCCATATAGGCAATTTTCATTGGTTTGTATTTAATGTTGCTGATATTTTTATTACAATTGGTATAATTGGTCTCATATTGCTTGAGTTAACAAAAAATAAAAAAATAACTGATAATGCGTAAAAATTTTTTATTCTATTTGATGATATCGTTTTTCTTTATTGCCTCTTGTGCAGGTGACTGGGCTTCAATAAAAAGAGGTGTAACCGGAGCAAAAAGTAATGACACAGATGAATTCTTAGTTAAAAAAAAAGATCCACTGATTTTACCACCGGATTTTGAAAAATTACCTACACCAGGTGATAGAAGGGCCGCAAAACAAGAAATTTCAATTTTTGAGGAAACTCTTGGGGAAACAGATCAGGAAAATGATACTTCTAGTTCTATAGAGGAATCAATATTAAAAAAAATAAAGAAACAATAAATGTTTGATAAAAGAAATTTTTTTCAAAATTTACCTTTTTCTAAAAAAATAATAAATAAAAATATCAAAATAACTAAAAAAATTTTTAATCAATTAAAAATTGATATTGAAAATTTAGAGATACCGATTATAGAAACTCTAAAAAAAAATTATAATTTTGATTTTTCTCAATCATTAATAAAAAAATTTTCAAAGTATAATAGAATTATTATAATTGGCATGGGAGGATCTATTTTAGGATCAAAAAGCATATATTCTTTCTTCAAGAAAAAAATTAAAAAAGAGGTAATTTTTTTTGATAATTTGGATGAGTCATTAATTTCAAATTTTAAAAAAATTAAAAATCAAAAGAACTCTTGTTTTATAATTATTTCTAAATCTGGATATACATTAGAAACTTTGGCAAATTTTTTAATAATTTCTAAAAAAAAGATAAATGGAAATAAATTAATTTTTATAACAGAAAATAGTGATAATGCTTTGCTAGATATAGCAAATAGATGCAATGCAGAAATTATCGAGCATAAAAAATTTGTTGGTGGTAGATACTCTGTTTTATCAGAAGTTGGAATGTTGCCAGCTTTTTTAATGGGCCTAGAGGTAGAAAAATTTAAAAATTTTGAGAAATTAATAAAAAATAAAAAATTTATTTCCTGTTTAATACATGACGCAGCTTCTATTTACACTTTAAATAATAAGTCTATAAAAAATTCAGTTTTTATTAGCTACGATTCGAAGCTTTATGATTTGAGCTATTGGTACCAGCAATTAGTGGGGGAAAGTTTAGGCAAGTTAAATAAGGGTATTACACCAATTATATCAATTGGTCCAAAAGACAATCATAGTCTTTTGCAATTATATTTGGATGGCCCAAAAGATAAATTTTTCACATTTTTTAATTCTACTAATGTAATAACAAACTATAAATTGTATGAAAAAAATTTTCCTAAAGATTTGGGTTATTTAAAAAACAAAACATTAAAAAAGTTAATCAACTCACAAGCAAAGGCAACAAAAAATGTTTTTAAATCAAAAAAAATACCTTTTAGAGAATTTACTTTTACAAAAAATAATGAACAAGAATTTGGTGATATAATTATTTTTTTTATTTTAGAAACAATTTTGTTAGCTCGGTTAATGAAAGTCGATCCATTTAATCAGCCAGCCGTTGAACAAGTTAAAATTGAAACTAAGAAAGTGCTTTTAAGTTAAAAAATTTCCGTAAATTATTTTTGAAATTCCATAAGTTCTTTCATCTATTATATTAAAGTAAAGTGGCATTTTATCTTTTGAATTTTTATTTCTGTGAATAATTAAAATTCCATTTTTCTTCAATAATTTATTTATATAAATAAATTTAATTATATTTTCTATATCTTTATTTATAAAAGGTGGATCGCAAAAAATCAGATCAAAAGTAAAATTAATTTTTTTTTTAACAAAATTTAGAACATCAGAACAATATATTTTTGTTTTCTTGCTTAATTTTAGTTTAGCTATGTTTTTTTCTAAAACTTTTATCACTTCTTTTTTGCTTTCAACAAAAGAAACATTTTTTGCATCTCTTGAAAGACATTCTAAACCAAAAGAACCTATGCCTGCGTATAAATCCAATATATTAGATTTTTCAATTTGAAATGAAATTTTGTTTGAATGTATTAAAAGATTGAAAATACTTTCTCTAGCAATATCTTTTAGAGGTCTAGTATTTTTATTTGGAGGCATGAAAAGCAAACTTCCTTTCATTTTGCCTGATATAATTCTCATGATTTATTATTTTTAATAACTCTCCAGCCTATATCTTTCCTAAAAAAACCATCATTCCAATTTATCATTTTCAAATTATTTATAGAATTTTCTCGCGCAGCTGATAAATCTTTTGCCAACGATGTAATATTTAATACTCTTCCACCACTTGAAAAAATTTTATTATTTTTTTCGTATGTTCCAGCATGAAAAATTTGGTTATTATTATTCAAATTAGTTTTTGACAAATTTTTAATTTCACTATCTTTTATATATTTCAATGGATATCCTTTGGCACACAATACTATAGTTATACAATTTTCTTTAAACCACTCAATTTTCAAATTTTTTAACTGATTGTTAATTGCAGAATTTATAATTTCCAACAAATCTGTTTTTAATCGCATCATCAAAACTTGACACTCTGGATCTCCCATTCTTATATTATATTCAATTAAATATGGTTCATTATTTTTGACCATTAAACCTGCATACAAAAAACCCTTATAAGGGTGACCATAATCTTTCATTGCTTTTAAAGTAGGTTCTATTATTTTTTTTTTAATTTTTTCTTCTAATTGTTTGTTAAGCAAAAGAGATGGAGAGTATGCCCCCATGCCACCAGTATTTTGGCCGGTATCACCCTCACCAACTCTCTTATGATCTTGCGCTTCTCCAAAAAAAGTATACGAATTTTCATCTACAATAACAAAATAGCTTAACTCCTCACCCTCTAAAAACTCCTCTATAACGAGTTTATTTGAGGACTTAAATTTTCCCGAAATAACTTCTTTAGCGTTTTTATAAGCTTCATCAAATGAATTACAAATAAATACACCTTTGCCAGCAGCGAGACCATCAGCTTTAACAACTATAGGTAATTGGCTTTTTTTTATAAATTTTCGAGCCTCTTCTAAATCTTCAAAAATACCAAAATTTGCTGTAGGGATTTTATATTTTTTACATAAGTTTTTCATAAATCCTTTTGAACCTTCTAATTGAGAGGCAAATTTATCTGGGCCAAAAACTCTTATTTTTCTTTCACTTAAGTAATCAACTAAACCATTCACTAATGGCTGTTCAGGACCAACTATAACCAAATCAATCCCATTTATTTTAATTATATTATAAATAGCTTCAAAATCAGAAATGTTTGCCTCAATATTTTTAGCTATTTTGTCCGTACCAGCATTTCCGGGTATACATATTATTTTTTTTATTTTAGTAGACTGATTTAGTTTGTAACAAATAGAATGTTCTCTACCACCACTTCCTATGACAGCTAAATTCATATATTATAGATATATCAATAACTGAATATAAATGAACAAAAATAAAGCAAAATTAAAATTTAATCAAAATGGCTTCGATGTTGTGGAGGCAGGCGATTATGTTGTATGCGCCGTATCAGGTAAAAATATTCCTCTGAACCAGTTAACCTACTGGAATGTTGAGTTACAAGAAGCTTACTACTCGCCAAAAGAGGCTCAACAAAGGTATGAAGAAATAAATAAAAAATGAGAATTTTATTAACTTTATTCTTTTTATTAATTACAACCTCAAGTTTTGCGGTTACTTTTAAAGGCAAATTTATTCAGGGTTCATTTATTTTAGGTAAAGTTAATCCTGGATCAGAGGTTTTTATAGATAAAAAAAAAATAAAAGTTACTTCAGATGGTTATTTTGCATTTGGTTTAGGGCGTGATAGAAAAAATGATGTCGTAATAACTATTAATAAAGAAAAAATTATAAAAAAAGTTTTTAAAAGAGAATATAAAATTCAAAGAATAGACGGCCTTGAAGAAAAAAAAGTAACTCCACCAGAAGAAGTTTATGAAAGAATTAAAAGAGAAAATAAATGGATAGGTGAGGCTAGAGCCATTAACAGCGACCTAGATTTTTTTAAACATAAATTTATTAATCCATTAGATAATGCAATTATAACCGGCGTTTATGGCAGTCAAAGAATTTTAAATGGCAAGCCTAAATGGCCTCATTACGGTATAGATTTTGCTGCAGAAGAAGGCACAGAAATTAAAGCAATGTTAGATGGCGTTGTTACTTTAGCGGAACCAGATCTATTTTATACTGGCGGTACTTTAATATTTGATCATGGGCATGGTATTTCTACACTTTATATGCATATGAAAACAATAATGGTTAAAAAAGGTCAAAACGTTAAGCAAGGAGACGTTATAGGAACAGTTGGTTCAACAGGTAGATCAACTGGAGCACATTTAGATGTTAGGCTGAATTGGTTTCAAACTCGTTTAGATCCCGCAACAGTCCTTGATATTCAATAATTTAAATATATTTTTCTTTTTTTAGAGAAGTAACAAATTTGCAGCTGGCACAAACCGGATTATATTCTGGTGGTTTTTCCATCAGACAAATATCGATAATCTCAGTAACTCTTTTTATTAATTCACCATGACATCTATTACCTTTTAGATACAAAGTTTCAAATTTCATATTACAAGACCCTTTGGAAATTTCAGTAATCTCTTTTGGTTCAAAAAGGTATAATCCTAATTCTTCAATATCAGAAAATTTTGGAGTTTTTAAATTTGGATTTTGAAAAATAGTTGCATAAGCCTCTAATTGAAGTTTATAGTTTTCAATTTTCGATGGATTAAGATTAGTAGTTTTTAAATCTATAATTCCGTATTTTTTTGGATTAGTTTTAAATTCAACAACTACATCAGTTTTTCCACTAATCACAAACGATCTTCCTTTTTTGTCTTTAAGTGTAGACGATCCTATAAATCCCCTAAGCTCTGTCATAATACGACCATCAGGTAAAGCTTTTGAAATTAATTTTACAGATTGAGTAATTAAGAATTTTTTTTGTATAAGATCAAACGCATTAAATATTGGAGGGAAGAAAGCATCAAGCCTTATGCCTTTGTGTGATAACCATAAACATCTTTTGCATTTTAAGGCATAATCGAGACCACTAGGAGCAACTTTAAAAATTGTTTCTTGGTTCATAGTTATTTCCAGCGATTATGTGTCCAAATCCACTGAGTTGGATTTTTAATTACCATTTTTTCTATGATTTCATTTATTTTATGTATTATATTTTTTGTATCCTCTTCCTCATTGCCAGTTTTTTCAATTTTATAAGGTTCATAAACAGTCATTTCAAAATTTAAACTTCCTTTTCTTTCCAAAAAGATTGGCACTAATTTACAATTATATTTTAAGGCTAGTTGTGCAGGAATTGTAGTTGTAAAAGCAGGTCTATTAAAAAAAGGAATTTTTTTACCTTCACTTACTCTTTGGTCCATCATTAAAGCAATACTATAACCGTCTTTAATTCTACTAACTATTTCCCTCATTCCTATTCGACCTTTTGGTATTTGAGTTGGGCAAATATATTTCATTCTTAAATATTCCATTAAAGGATTTAAAAAAAAGTTATTTAGGGGTCTATATATTGCTGCTGTTTTTATTCCAGATTTATCTAATTCCATAGCCATTAGTTCAAAATTTGCAAAATGACCTGAATAAAAAATTACTGGTTCATTTGAATTTTTAATTTCATCTAAATATCTTGTTCCATTTATTTTCATATGATTAAAATTAGTTTTATTAAATTTGAAATCTTTTAAAAAAACATATTCGGCTAAAGTTCTTCCAATATTTGACCACATTCCGCTCATTATTTTTTTTACTTCTTCTTCTTCTAAATTTCCTAAACTATTTTTAATATTCTCTTTAATTAATTTTTTTGATCTAAAAAAAGGACCTAAAAATTTTCCTAATATTCCTCCAAGATTTGAAGCATTTCTAAGCCCAACTATTTTAAATATTGAAAAAAGCGAAACTATAAACAAAAATTGAAAAAAATATTTAATTATTTTCATATAAATTTTTTAATTTCATCAATAAATCTATCTTGATCATTTATTTTAATTTTAGCTTTTATATATTTTATTTCAAATTTAAAATCTGAGCTAATTCTTTCGTAATCTTTTTCGGTAGTTAATAAAATAGAATTAGATAATTTAGATCTTTTTACTAAACTCTCTAATTGTTTTTTAGAGTAGTTATGATGATCTGAAAAACATATTTCTTCAATTACATTAACATTATTTTTTTTTAACAAATCAAAAAAATTGTTAGGATTTCCAATGCCGGCAAAACAAATGGCCTTTTTTCTTTCAAATTCTTTTATATTTTGCAGAACATAGTCTGTGTAAAATATCTTTATATTATTGTTAATTCTTAATATTTTTTTCTCTATTTCTATTTTTTTTGTACCGTTAATAAAAACATAATTAGCTCTATTTAGAGATTTTATATTTTCTCTGAGTGGACCAGAAGGAATTGTTAATCCATTTCCAATCCATTGCCTTTCATTAAAACAAACTATAGATAAGTTTTTTTTGATAGAAAAATCCTGAAAACCATCATCTAATATAGCGACATCAAATTTATTTTTTATTGCTTCGTTTATAGCTTTCGATCTTTTTTTATTTTCATATACCGGTCCAATCTTTTTTAATAAATTTATTTCATCTTGAAAGGCTGTATATTCTTTTCTAATAAAGGCAGGTTTTTTTTTTAATTTCTTTAAAATATAATATAATTCTATACTAAGTGGTGTTTTACCTGTTCCGCCAAGATATATATTTCCAATACATATTATTGGTATCGAAAAATCATTTTTTTTTGTAAAAATTTTTTTCAAAAAAAACAATATTTTAATGCAAATGGTAATAGGAAAAAGAAAAATTGAAAACAGCGTAATTTTTTCAGAATCCCAGAATTTTGGTTTTAATAAAATCATCTCTAACTATTTATATATATATTTATTTCTTTAAGAAAATTATTAAGCGTGTTAGTTCCATAAGTTTCAATTTTTTTAATAACAAGTTCGTCTATGGTTTCATTTTTAGATAACTCTTCAGCTATTAGCTTACCTAGTATTTCTGGGTCATTTATTTTATAAGAAATTTTTAGCGAATTAAGAAAATTATAAACTTCGTCAAAATTACTTACATAGGGACCATGAAAAATTTTGCAACCTAGCCTCGCTGGTTCTATGGGATTTTGTCCACTGTCATTTCTTAGAGATTTAATTAATGATTTTCCTAAAAAAACACATTTAGATACCTGATAAAATTTTAGAGCTTCGCCATATACATTTACTAGTAATATATCCGTTTCATCATTTATTTGATCTATCTCATCATGTAATAAAACGTTTAAATTTTCCTTTCTAAGATCTTCTAATATTTTATCGCATCTGTTTATATGTCTTGGAATAATAATTGTTAGTATATTCTTATAGTGTTTTTTTAAAATTTTATGAGCACTTGCACAAAAAATTTCTTCAGATGGATGAGTACTTGCGGCGCACCAAATTTTTCTATTTTTATTTTTTGATAAAAAATCTATATTAGGTTTTTTATCAGATTCTGATTTAGGTCTAGCAAATTTAAGATTTCCATAACTTTTCACATTTTTTGCTCCTAAAATTTTTAAATATTCTTCGCTTTCTTTATTTGAAGCAATACAAAGATCAATTTTGCCAAATATTTTTTTTGCAAAATTTTTTATAAAATTCCATCTTTTAAATGATTTTTTTGTTATTCTTGCATTTAAAAGTAATAAAGGAATATTTTTCTCCTTAATTTTCATTATTAAATTTGGCCAAATTTCAGAATCAATAAAAATACTTACATTAGGGGACCAATGTTTTAAAAATTTTTCAACAAAATAAGGCACATCCAAAGGTAAAAACTGGTGGATTATTTTTGTATTTGAATGAAATCTATTGCCCAAAACTTTTGCTGAACTTAATGTGATAGTAGTTATAAGCAATTTATTAATTTTTTTTTCTTTCTCAAAATGTTCTATTAAAGGCAATATACTCATCGCTTCACCTACGCTAGCTACATGGAGCCATATTAAAAAACCTTCTTCTCTTTGAATTTTTATTGATGACATTTTCTCCTTGTATCTTTCAGGATGTTCTTTTTTATTTATTTTTCTAAAAAATAAATAAATTGGTGAAATTGGATAAAAGAGGTATGTAAAAAATTTATACCAGAAATACATTAATTAATTTGCGCTTAATTGTTTACTATATAGATTTTTATATATAACTGAATTTTTTAATAATTCATCATGAGTGCCAGACTCTATTAACTCCCCTTGGTCAATAATTATAATTTTATTTGCCCTAATAATCGTTGATAATCTATGCGCAATTACCAAAGTAGTTTTATTTTTGGTTAAATTTATTATGGCATTCTGCACTTTTTCTTCAGAATCTGCATCAAGAGATGAGGTTGCTTCATCTAGAAGAATTATTGGAGAATCTTTTAAAATTGCTCGAGCAATTGAAATTCTTTGTTTTTGGCCCCCCGATAATCTAATTCCGTTCTCTCCTATAATTGTTTCGTAAGAGCTTGGTAGTCTTTCAATAAATTCTGTTGCTGCAGCAAAATCACAAGCTCTTTTGATCTCTTCTTCAGTAGCGTCTAGTTTAGCATAGGCTATATTTGCACGAACCGTATCATCAAATAAAATTATATCTTGGCTAACTAAAGAAATATTTTTTCTTAAAGAATTTAATGAAACTTTGTGAATGTTTTGTTCATCTATTATAATGTTTCCATTTGTTGGATCGTAAAATCTCGGAAGAAGATTTATAATTGTGCTTTTTCCAGCTCCGCTATGCCCAACCAAAGCAGTTGTAGTGCCACCTTCTATTGAAAAATTTATATTTTTTATCGCTTTTTCTTTACTAGTGGGATAAGCAAAACTGACATCTTTATATTTGATATTTGCTTTTTCGATTATTAATTTAGGCAAACCTTCAACTTCTTTAATAGTTTGTTTTGTATCTATAACTTCAAAAACTCTTTGTGCAGCCGCAGCTCCCTGATAAAATAACATATTGATTGTTGCTAGCGAACGAATAGGTTGATACGACAACATCATCGCGGTCAAGAATGAAAAAAATTCATTAATTTGAATTTCTCCGGAAGACACCATAAAACCTGTATAATAGATAAATCCTCCAATCATTATCCCCGTTAAAACTTCCATTATTGGAGTTGCTCTAATTAATACCGCCGCAATCTTAACTTGTTTTTCCATATGTTTTTTTAATATTTCTGAAATTCTTTTAAATTCAAATTTTTCTCTTTGGTAGATTTTTACCATTCTCGAAGCTTTAAGCATTTCAGATAGAAACTTTGATAAATCTCCTGATACTATTGCGCTTTCACCTGTAACTTTTCCTATCCTTTTTCCGAGAGATTTGGATACCGCAGCAGCAAGAGGCATCATAATCAATGCAAAGCATGCAAGCTTCCAGTTTTGATAAAACATTACCCCCAATAAAACAATTAGAGTAAGAGAATCTTTCATAAGATTTAAAACGCCTGTTCCTACCATGCTAGCTATTAAACCTACATCGTAGAGAAAGTGAGATATATATTTTCCTGAATGTTTAGCTTCAATAGTATGCGTATCAGATTCTAAAACTGTAGAAGCCATTTGTGCCCCAAGTATTCTAACTATTTCCTGGCTAACATTAATTAAAATAACTCTTGAAAAATATAAGGACAAACCTTTAATAGCAAAAGCAGCAACGATCGCTAAGGGAATTAATAAAATCATTGTTGCGTCTTCTTCTACAAAAATTTTTTTTATTGCAGGATCTAGCAACCATGCTATTGCTGCGGTCCCTCCAGCCACACCAAAAGATAAAATGAGTGCTAAAACTAATTTACCGAAATGTTTTCTGATATAATTTTTATATAATCTTGATAATATTTTTTTTAAAATTGGAAATTTCATAAAATTGAAAAGGATAAGAAGTATATAAAAACAAACATACCGGTTAAATTATTAATTTTAAAAGCCTTAAGACAAGTTTCGGGCCTATCAGGTTTAAAAATTTTCATTTGGTAAATTAAGGTCAAAATAAAAAATATTGATAATATAATTAAGGTTTTATTTATTTCTATCATAAAGCATAAATAAAGTATTAAAAGAACAAATAAACCATAGCAAATGGTAACAAAC
>MDTG01401754.1_pt1 | contig 15577 bp, 39 predicted proteins | sample 811421 | NCBI WGS metagenome assembly MDTG01 (sample SAMN05326645, study PRJNA326480) | marine metagenome | isolation source: seawater | place: Pacific Ocean: South East | collected 2011
AGTTCTTGATGCAATAGTTGTACATGAACATTTAAGAGTAAGTGCAAATTCTGGTGGATGTTCTGGTTGGAAATGGGCATTGTGGACTGAAGATGAAATGCTATATACAGAAAGAGACATTAAAATAGAAACCGAATATGGTTTTGACATAGTAGTTGATAGAGACATTTTAAATGATGTTTTAGGAACTACTCATATTGATTATTCAGATACACAAAACCTAGTAGAACAAGGATTTGTTTTCAAAAGAAGCAAAGGATTGTCTTGTGGTTGTGGTGAATCTTTTACACCAATAAAAGAAAAACAATAATGCAAATAGAATATCACTTAATAGAGGTGGAAGAATTAAAACAGACAATAAATTATTATGAAGAACAACTAAGAGAAAATGAAATAAAATACAGAGAAAATGAAGAAAAATTAAGTGATTTACTTAAAGAAAAATTAGACGAGTTAGAAAGTTACAATGCAAATTAAAGAAGCAATAAACAAATATAATGATTGGGCAAAATGGATTATAATTGTAGTGTGTGTAGGTGCATTGGGGTGGCAATTTTGGTATCAAATTGTATCACCAGAATATAAATTTTATTCCTCAAAAATAACGCAAATAAGTGAACAATTAGAAAATTTTCAAGATGATGTTATTTGGGCAGAAGAAAGATTGCGTGAATATAGAATAGAATGGAATAGTAAAAAAGAACAATTGATAGAACTTGAAACAGATTTAAAACAAAAAGAGCAAGATATGCAAAGACAATTAAAAACTTTAGAAAATAAAGTTAAAAAATTGAGAGGTGAATTAAATAGTGGGTTGAGAAAAATACAACAAGATGCTCAAAAGGGTTTGGATCAAGTTAAGAATGACACGAGGCAAGAGGTAAATAGAAAATTTAAATTATGGGAAGATGAGTGGGAAAAAGAAATGTCAAAAGTAATGAAAAGTAAATTAGGTTTCTAGGAGATTTTTGAATGGATGTCGAAAATAAATTGTATGAAATATTAAAAAATGAATATGCAATAGAAAAAGTAGAGATTACAGCAAGATGTGAAGACATTGGATTAGATTCTTTGGATATGGTTGAATTATCGACTTATATAGAAGAGGAATTTGACATAGAAATTAAAGGAGAATCATACGATGATATGACAATGACTTCTATAAAATTAGAAGATCTCATTGAAGAGATAGAAAAGTTATTGGAAAACAAAAATGGCAAAACATAGAGATTTTGAATTAGAAACTATTTTAGAATATAAAAATAATGATGGAAGTAAAGGTTGGTTTGTTAAAGTTAAAAATAAAAAATGATACTAAATATGGATATTATTGAATAATTTTGAAAGGAAATTATGAGTGAAGATGTTGATGTAGTTGAAGCTGAAGTAATTGAAGATTCAGCAAACAATACAGTTGAGGTTCCAGAAAAAAGAGAACCTATTAAGTATGATATTGAAAATGGTGTTTGGAAAGATCCTATATTGGAGACAGATCATTACTTTGCTTTTTCTGATCAATTTCCAGTATCAGATGGTCATGCATTATTTGTTCCTAAAGATGATACTTTTGAAAGTTTAGCACAATCTTTCATTGCAGCATATGCATCTGGAATAAATTCTTCTGGACCTGAAGGTTTTGCGGGATTTAATATTGGAATGAATGTTGGTAAAGCGGCAGGACAAACTGTTGATTGGCCTCATATACATTTAATTCCAAGAAGAGAAGGTGATGTTGAGGATCCGACCGGTGGCGTAAGAAATGTAATACCAGGAAAAGGAAATTACAAAGAGAACAAATGAATACTTGGGTAGAGTATTTTAAATATGAAGATAAAAGAAATAATACTCATGCCCAAATGAAAGAACAGGCAAAATGGACTGAACCCACTGATGTTATGAGAAGATTCTTTGATAAGCCTGAAGACGCAAGACAATTTGCTAAAAGAATGGGAGATCAGGGATATCATGCAACAGTTAAAACAGATGGTTTTGGTATGGGCCATTATGATAGGTTTAAGTGTTAGTGGTTGTATACAAAAAACTACTTGTTGGAAAATTATAAATGGTGGTAAATGTATACCTATCAAATCATATGAAGAATGGAATAGATGTGTTATGCCGTGTGAAAATGTTATAATTAATTCTAAAACAAAACCATACAAACCTGATGAATGGGTTAGACCGAGGCCTTATGCTTATCCATGAATATTCTATTGAGACATTATATCACATAAAATGTGGTGAATGTAATAATTGGTGGAGTTATGCTCATACTCCTGACCTCACTTTTATAACTAATCACGATCCAAGATCATTTACTAAAGAAAGAAAAATGCACTGCCCACACTGTGGAGCAGAAGGTGCATTGGAAACGATACAATGATAGGAGAATTTTTGTTTTATTCATTTGCAATTTATGGATGTTATTACATTGTGGACGTATGGAATCAATGGGGAGTACTATAATGCCAGCAAGAAATTTAGTAAAATGGAATACAGTTCCAGGTAAACTACAAGATGGTGAGTATGTTGACAGTAGAATATATTCTGATGAAGATATATTTAACAAAGAGTTAAAAACTATTTTTAGTAAAGTTTGGATTCCTGTTTGTCATGAATCAGAATTGCCAGAAACATTTAGTTTTAGAACGTCATCTATTGCTAAAGTACCTGTGATAGTTGTGCGTGATAAAAATGGAGTAAAGGCATTTAGTAATTTGATTGAACGCCGACCAAGAGGTGTTTTAGATATGATGCCAGATACTTATTCTTTACATTGTGACGTTAAGTTTGGTGGATTTGTATGGGTGACATTAAATGAAAATCCACCTACAATAGAAGAATGGGTTGATGGTTCATTTGATTGTATGAAAGAATCACTTAATGCGGAACCATTAGATGTATTTCATTATCATAAAGCAATTATACCATGTAATTTTAAATTGTGGCATGATACTAATTCAGAATTTTATCATGACTATTTACATTTTCATAACAGAGTGACGGGTTTTAATGATTCATATTTTGCAAGAGAAAATAAATGTTTTAATAATGGTCACGTCAATGTTGGTTCTTTTGAGGTTCAATATGATCAATACGAAGGTTTTGAATCGAGAGAGGAATTATCCTTTCCTTATCTACCAACAAACCACTGGGAAATGATTGATATGTTTCCAGGTATTAATTTTAATTTAAGAGGTTCAGCGTTGCGTGTGGATGTAATGACACCGCTTAGTCCAGATAAAGTAATGATTGAGTTTCGTGGTTTAGGATTAAAAAAAGATACACCAGAAGAAAGATTAATAAGACAAAGACATCATAATTCTATTTGGGGTCCATTCGGAAGAAATCTACATGAAGATTTACTTGCGGTAACTACTCAACAAGGAACAATGCACAGTTCAGCAGATCCTAGAAGAATCTTACATGGTAGACATGAAAATAATACTATTCATGACGAAGTTGGAATGAGACACTATTATGACGAATGGGGAAAATGGATGAATATCAATCCAAGTAAACCAACAGAAGAATATCCATATCAAGTTGAAGAAAAAATGACAGCATGACTGATAAATTAAAAAGTCAATTAGAAAGACTTCTTCAATTACTATATCAAGAATATTATAGACAAGAAACAGTAGATGAACGTGCACAAGTAAAGTTTGAAATTGAACAAGTAAAAAAAGATATTAAAATGTTACATAGTGAAGTTGTTGATGCAAGACTAACTAAGCAATGGGAACATTTAATTGGAAACAGTATATCAAAAATATAAACCCGCTCATGAATTATTAATTGAATATTATACTTATTATGATTTGCGAATAATTATTAGAGATGAGTGGAAAGAAGAAGATGAGAAGTATGAAAGACAATGTATTAAATTATATAAAGAATACGAAGAAGCGGCGGCAAGAGAACAACAACGTGAAGCAAATTCAAAGTCTGCAAGAATAGCAAAAAAACTTGAACAGATGAGATTAACTGATAGTTTAGTTAATAAAATAAAATTGAGACAAGGGTTAAAGAAAAAATGAATTATAAACTAAAAGTTGATTGTGTAATATGTAATGGGAGTTCTCATGATTATTTTAAAAATCAAAAATGTAATTGTAAAAAGTTTACAGGTAAAACAAATGACAAAAAAAGAATATTACAATTAATATCTTCTTCTTTTAAACATAATATTGGTGGAAAAGATGATTCTATTAATGTCATTATGTATGGTGGAAGATTAGGAAATTGGAGATAAATTATGGCTAATAAATTATGGTATAGTTGGGAAGAAATGCGTAGAGATGTCAATGTTTTAGCAAGAGACTTAGTGATGGATAATTTTGTACCAAATGTTATTGTTGGTTTATCCAGAGGTGGATTAACACCAGGTGTCATGTTATCTCATTGGTTTAATAAACCATTTAAACCAGTTAAATCTTCATTGCGTGATTATCCACAATGGGAAGATTATTTACCAAAACCAACAGATGAAAAAGTTTTAATTGTTGATGACATTTGTGATAGTGGTAAAACTTTTGAAAAAATGAAAAGTTGGATTAAAGGTCCACGTAAAAATTCACCATTAGAACTTCCAGTAGATGTAAGATTTGCGAGTTTGTGGTGGAACAATGAGTGTGATTTTGAACCAGATTATTATGTAAGTGAAATGGCAAAAGATTCTACAGATACTTGGATTCATTTTCCGTGGGAACAATGGTGGAACGCACCAGTTTAAAAAATGTACCGTCCATTACCTGATTCAATTACTATTGGTGAGTCTAAAATAGAAGGACTCGGTTTAATTGCTAAAGAAGAAATAAAAAGTAACATATTAATTGGAAAAATTCATATACCAGATGAAAGAGAACCTAATGGTTTTTTTAGAACACCTTTAGGTGCATTTGGGAATCATTCAAGAAAACCTAATTGTTTTAAACTTTTGATGGAAGATGGTTCATGGTGGATTATGTCAAATCAAGATATTAAAATTGGTGATGAAATAACTTGGCAATACACACTTTATGAGGTTTAATGTCAGAACTTAAAAGATGTGCTTTAGAGCAAGCAATAGTATATACACCACATGATCCAGTAAGACCGAACATTCCTGCCAGTTGGAGGGTTTCTGGTGCCAATGAGATGTATTATACTAACGGATCTTGGGGAGAAATAGATAAACCAAATGCGGTTTTGTGTATGGCAAACCTTATTGCGATTCCAAAAGATGAGGGTGAATTGATGGGATTAAAATTTGGGGATATCGCTATATTTTATACTGTCTGGTCAAATACAAAAGGTGCGGGTCGTGATATTATTTTTAAAGTTTGGGATATGTTAAAAGAAAGAGGATTAAATAAACGCTATGTAACATTAAGTCCCAAAACTGAAATGGCGATGAAGTTTCATTTAAGTAATGGCGCAAAACTATTAGCGACAAATGATACAACTTATAACTTTGAATATGGTGCACCAACATTAACTGAATTGCGTGGCGGAATGTGAAAGATTGGATTAATAAAAGAATCAAAGAACTAAATTCAAATAATGTTATATTATTTCCAAAAACTAATGAATATTATGTTAGGTTATCAAGAGAGAATCATGCAAAAGAAATTGTAGCGGAAATATTAGACAATGCAATTTACACCTTCGGCAGCAAAAGAGATAACAAAAATAATGATACGTGATGGTCTGTCACCAGAAACCCATGCGGTAAGAATGGGTGTGAAGGGTGGCGGTTGTTCTGGTTTAACTTATACTTTAGATTTTGATGATAGAAAAAGAAAATTTGACTTGACTTATGAGTCGAATGGTATTACAATATTAGTAGATAAAAAATCTAATTTATATATTGGAAAAACAGAAATTGATTGGAGTTATAATTTAATGGACAGAGGTTTAAAATTTAATAATCCACACGCCAAAGGTTCTTGTGGATGTAAAACTAGTTTTATGATTGATATGCCACAAGAAGAACAAAGGGTGCCGTCATGGATGACTTGAGCAAAAAGGAAAGGGACGGACATTGGTATGTCCCAGGAAAAACAGAACATGAAAAAGTTCATGTAAGTGAACATGAAATATTAAAACAATTACAACGTCATGCTTTAAATGGAAAACATGATGAATTTTTTGAACTATTAGAAACAGTCCCTGGCAGTGATAAAAGACGGGACATTATTATGATGTGCAATATGCACGGGAGCGGGAATGGAGAATATAAACATCAAGACAAGCCCAACGGGTAGGAGTCCAAAGGGTAAATGGTATTTTGGAGAAAACACAAGCAAATTGTGTAAAGATCGTCCAAATGAGTGTCAAATAGGTAATGAGTCAGATTTTAATGCATTATATGATAAAATGATTTCTTGCCATTATGAATATAAAAGTATGTTTAGAACTTGTGGAATTGATTTTGGAGTGGCGACTACAAGTGCGGATCATCACAAATTCGTTGGCAATATGTTTCACCATACAAGATTAGGAGATAATCATAATTTAACAGGTGATTGGAAAATCTATCATAACATGGAACTAGAAGGCAATCCGTGGGTTTACATTCATTTAGATCGGCGAGAAGTATTAATCATGGGAACTAGTTTTTTAGGTGAAATTAAAAAGTGTGTGTTTAGTATTGTTGGTTTAGTTTTGCCAGAAAACGGTATACTTCCGATGCATTGTTCTGCGTTTGAATATGGTGACGAATATGATAAGTACTCTTTACCACAAACCGCACTAATGTTTGGTTTAAGTGGAACTGGAAAAACAACATTAAGTGCAGATCCAGAATATAGATTAATTGGAGACGATGAGATCGCATGGTATGAAAGCAGTTTATCATATATTGAATCAGGATGTTATGCGAAAATAGATGGATTAACAGAAGAACAACAACCAACTATTTTTGAGGCAATGGAGAATGCGAGAAGTCAAGGTTTATTAATTGAAGAAAATTTAGGTGTACCAAATGCGAGAAGTAGTTATCCCCTTCGTTGTGTACCTGATGCGATTACAGATAGGGCATCTTTTGATCATCCAAAAAACATATTCTTTTTAGCGTTAGATGCGACTGGAACACTACCAGCCATTTCTAAGATAGAAGGAATGACAATCAGAAAACTATTTGAGACAGGATATACAAGTAAGATGCCTGGAACTGAAGATGGAGTGAAAGAGATTCAAAAAGTATATTCACCTTGTTATGGTAGTCCGTTCATGCCACTACCCGTCAAGACGTATAGTGATATGTTAATGGATAGAGTAATTGAAAATGAATGTAACGTGTTTTTAGTTAATACTGGAATGAATAGTGAAGGAAAAAGATTTCCTCTAAATGATACACGAAATTGTATTAAGAAAGTTTTAGATTATGATTATGAGATTGAAGAAATGGAATGGACTAATCCTATTCAACCATGTAAAGTTGGAACAATTAATATAGGGAAGGTAATATAAATAATATAAATAAACAAATAATTTGGAGATAAAAATGATTTCTGGTATTTTTAAAAAATCAGATAATACTTTACTAACAGTTCATCCTGGTCAACCTGAGGCGGAAAAACTTGAGGATATTGCTTTTTCAAATATTGATACTGAAGTTAGAATTTTAAATGATTCTGAATTACATGATGCTAGAGAAAGATTTAAAATGATTCATGGATTTTCTATGCAATGTTGGTGGTGGGAAATGGGAAAAACTATAGAAGTTTTTGAAGATTACATTGTTGATGACGAAACAGGTCAACCAATTCGAAAAGATGGTCAATTAGTAAGAAAAAAGAAAATTATAAAAAGAGATGGAATATTAAATAGAATAATGCAAAATAGTTTTATAAAAGATAAATTAAAAAGCACTGGATTAGCATGGCCTTCTTTATATGTGAATGATTCTGTTGAAATTTCATCAGAAGATTGGCGTAAATTGGGGAGTTGATGTGAAAAAATATATATTATGTTTTTTGTTAATTTTTCTATCTAGTAATATTTACGGTCATCCAGAAGGATCAACACCTTATTGGTATCCGTCAAGTTTTATATTTGGCTATGTTGAAGGATGTTACGAATCTGTTGAACAAAACCAAGCACCTTTTACTGAACAAATGTGGCCTGTTCAAGTTAGAAGTGTTTGTGGTTGTGTTGTTGATGCGTTGAGACATTCTGTTTCTTATAATGAAGTAATGGATAATGAAACTAATGCGACAGTACAACTAATAGTAAATGCCACTTTTCCAATTTGTATAAGAGAAGAATCTTTAAAAGGAGAATAGTAAATGTCATTTGATATTTGGAAACAAGATAGAACAAAGCCATATATGGATGGAATTTCAACAGATGATAAACAATATTCTGAAGAAACTAATATATTGGGTTGGGGAATTTATAAAAAAGCTACTGATGAAGAACCAGAAAAACTATTGTTTAGTTTACCATACAAATTGTGGGTAGAATATTTATCAGAAAATAGTAAAGCTTTTAAAGATTTGGATACAGAAATTATTCAAATAAATTGTTCATCTCAAAGATGGTATGAAATGATAATAAAATGGGAATCTATACATGGAATGTCATATCCTATGCCAAGAGGAATACCTGAAATTAATTGGTATACTATTTGGCAAAATAAAGATCTTGATCCAAGGAATTGGCCATCTGTTCGTGAAGGAGATCTTGAGTTTAGAGAAAATCCATGGTGTTCTGAAGAGGAACTTGATGAAATTAAAGATGATATTTTTGCTAATAGTAAAGTTAAAGATGAATTAGTTTCCAAAGGCCGTTCTTGGCCAATATTATGGTACACTACCACGTTAGTGTGGTCTGAAGAAGATTTTAAACAAGACATGCAAAAACTTTATGATCTTCCAATAAATCATATAACAGTGAAAAAAGCTGGAATTGGTCCAATAGATGAATGGACTAAAGGAGAATCATATATTGGAATGGGCGAAGAATGGGTGGAAGATATTACACCATTTACTTAATTATATTATTATTTCTTTTTGGGTGTAAACCATTAGATAAAATTAAACAAAAACTTAAAAAACAAAAACCTCAACAAATAGTAATATTGTGTTCTGGTGGATTGCCAGATTACTATTGTTTAAAGATTCATAATGAAAGATAAATATGGCGAAGAAAATAAAAGGGGAAACATCAGGAAATACCACATTTGGCCATAAAAAAAGAACGTCAATTGGTAATTCTAAACAAAGTAGACCTAAAAACAAAAACAAAAAAAAGAATAGGAAAAAGTATCGCGGTCAAGGTAAATGAAAACTATCACTCTTCATCATTTAGAAACCTTAAATTCTTATACATCAATACTTGACGATGATAAAATTGAAGAAATGAGGGAGTGGGCTGGTGAAATATGTAATACATTTGAAAATACAGATGAAGCTTATTATTGGATGATGAATAATCAAAAAAAGTTTCCATTTAAAGATGACTTAATAGAAAGAATAAAAAAACTAACAAATAATAAATTTGAGCGTGTACAATTTTGGATTCAGTTTTATCATTGGTATGATTTCTTTCATCCACATTCACATGACGATGGTAAAAACAATTTGTGCGGAATAATATTTCTTGATGATGTTGGAAAAACACATTTCATTTGTAATACTGGAAAAGAAAGACCAGTTGAAACTGTTTCATCATCTTCAGGCAAAATGGTTACTTTTCCAGTTGATATGTTACATTATGTTATGCCTCATTGTGATCAAGGAAAAATGAGATATACTCTTTGTTTTAATTCAATAACAAAAGAAAACTAAATGGGAAATACAAATGAAATATTGGATCAAGTTAAGAGAATGGGTATGGTTAAATCTTCGATCGAAGACATTGCATATAATTCCAGAGGGGAAATATTGAAAACCGAAGAGTCTGAAGTTATCAGACACAAATTAAGAAATTTAGCGATTACTTTGTCAGAGTTTTATGACATAGCGGATAAAGTTAAGAGTGGTTAAAAGTCCGTGTAAAGATATATGCAAAGTAGTGAAAAGAAAAAGTGATAATGTAAGATTTTGTTTAGGTTGTGGAAGAACAATTGAAGAAATTAAAAAATGGACTACATATAATGATATCGAAAAAACTAAAGTACTAGAAAGATTAAAGGTTAAATGACTATTGTTCCATTTAAAATCAAAAGGCAGTTTAGTCCAGAGTTAGATCCATATTGGGAAAACTTTGAATTACCTCATATGCCTAATTCAAATGTGATTTCTTATTTAATGGATATAAGAAAGAATTCAATTAATGCGGATGGTATCAAAGTTCCACCTATTGTATGGGATTGTAGCTGTTTAGAAGAAGTATGTGGAACGTGTACAATGAGAATTAACGGTCAAGTAAGGCAGTCTTGTTCTGCGTTAGTTGACAAACTAAATTGGCCAATTACTTTAGAACCGATGTCAAAGTTTCCAGTTAATCGTGATTTATCTGTTGATAGATCAAGAATGTTTGAAGCACTTAAAAAAGTAAAAGCGTGGGTTCCAGTTGATGGTTATCATGATTTAGGTCCAGGCGAGAAGATATTACCAGAACATCAAAAAGTAGCATATGAATTGTCAAAGTGTATGACGTGTGGATGTTGTGTTGAAGCGTGTCCTCAATATTCAAAAGATAATGATTTTATAGGAGCGGCAGCAATGAGTCAAGCAAGACTATTTAATATGCACCCAACTGGTAAAACATTAAAAAAAGAAAGATTAGATACGTTAATGCAAGGGGGTGGAATTTCATCATGTGGAAACGCACAAAACTGCGTTGAAGCGTGTCCAAGATCTATTCCATTAACAGAGTCTATAGCACATTTAGGCAAAGACGTATCAAAACAAATGTGGTCTAATATATTTGGGGGTTAAATGAAAGCATTATTAAAATGGTGGTTGATATTTTGTTTATCTATGTTGGCGGGCGGTATAGCAATATATTTTAATTTACACACAAACTTATATAATTCAGATCAAACTAAATTAAGTTTTTTAATATTATTTGTTTTTATTATTTCATCATTATGGATAGGTTGGAAAACTAAATTATCAGAAGAATATGTTCAAGACGTTGCGATTGGTTGGTTTATATCAGAAGCGTGTTTAGCATTGGGGATGATCGGAACGGTTACTGGTTTTCTTTTGATGTTAAGTGGTGCGTTTGCGGATATAGATTTGTCAAATACATCAACTATTCAATCATCACTTACAAAAATGGCGTTAGGTATGAGTACTGCCTTATATACTACGTTAATCGGTTTAATTTGTTCTTTGATATTAAAAATTCAATTAGTTAATGTTGAGAACGAGAATCGATCCTATGGACAGTGATTCAAAATACAAATCAACATTAGCATTTACTGATTTACTTTTTAATGTTTTAATTGGTTTTGCTTTTCTTTTTATCATCGCTTTTATATTAATAAATCCAGTTAATAAACGTGCGGACATAAAATCTAAGGCGGAGTTTATGGTCATTATGGATTGGGATCCGAATTCATTATTTGATATTGATTTGTGGATGCAAGATCCGTCTGGCACGATAGTTGGATTTCCAAATAAAGATTCAGGTTGGACTCATTTAGATCGAGATGATTTGGGTCAAGCAAATGATATGATTTACGTCAATGATATGGAATCAAAGATTGTTAAAATTAATCGTGAAATTATAACAGTTCGGGGAATAATGCCTGGAGAATACGTTGTTAATATTCATTTCTATTCTGCGAAGTCAGCACAGAGATTGACACCTGTTGATGTTTCTATTCAAGCGGTAAAGATAAATCCATACGAAGAGATCTTTAATGACATATTGACATTAGAAAAACCAAGTGATGAAAAAACTGCGATTAGATTTAAAGTTGACGATGAAGGAAAGGTTATTTACAAAAGTAAACTAAGAAAAAACTTAGCGGGAAAAGTGTTTGAAGAAACAGGTTTGTATCATAGCCAACACGTTCCAGAGTTTAATTATTTACCAACAGGTGAAAAATGACATTTTATATATTTTTAATATTTGCGTGGGTAGTTTTGTTATCAATAGTATTATGGGACTTAATACAAAAGGGACAAAGTAAAGGCTATCTTTTTGTTATGATTCCTGCGTCTTTGTTTTTAGTTGTAACGACATACATTACAATTAATTCAATGTTAGGATATCCAACAGAAGATATAAAACAAAAGAAATTTACATTAATAGCTTCAGCGGTACAAGAACCGGTGTGGATTTACTATTGGGTTATTCATGAGGGTGATACAGAGCCGAGAGTTTACAAAATACCATACACGGAGCGGAATCATGGACAACAGCAAGAAACACAGCAACAACAGTCCAAAGGGGAACGAATAGAGGGTAAATTTAAAAAGGCGTCAAACATGGGAGAAGGAACAGTAGGCGGAGAACTAGAATTTTATAAATTTAAGTTTTCAGACAAGGTTCCAAAGAACAACTAACAACATCTCACCCGATGGGTGGTTCGAGCGCGAATTTTTCGTCGGTGCGCGCGGAAGGGTTATTGAATGAAATTAATATTGAGCGTAGAGAGTGAAGAATTTCTATCAAAACTAACAAACAGTATATTATACCTAGTTGATGGAATTAAAATCAATCATATACTATATGATCAAATCGAATCATTAAGAAGAAAATTAAGATCAGATCAAGAACTATTTGTAGACTTTAAACTATTTGATACACCTAACACGGTTGAAAGTGTGACAAAGGACGTCATTAGTAAAGGCGGAACAATGTTAACGGTTTCGACATATAATAATGAAGAAACATTTAACAAACTATCAAAACTAAATATAAAACTATTAGGCGTCACTTATTTAACTTCTTGGAGTCCACAAGAACAAGCAGATATCACAAAAGAAATAACTTACAATATGTGGAAAACTCATATAGCAAGAGTGATGAAAAACAACTTTTACGGAATGGTTTGTGCGGTGGACGACATAAAATGGGTAAAGTCACCAATTCATACAATGAAAACTATTTGTCCAGGAATTAAGTATTTTGAAAATGATAACAACACGGGACAAGTGAGAACATCAAGTCCGATCCAAGCGAAGAAAGAGGGAGCGGATTATATTGTTATCGGCAGGTCTGTAACTAATTCGGATAGACCATTAACAGTTTTAGAATTAATCAGACAAGAGATAACAAATGGACCCGATTAATTTACTTTTAATATTAGGTGGCATTTTAATAGTGTTAGTTTTTGGAACAATCATCACAATAATGAATTTAAAAATATGATCTATATTTCAGCACCATTTGGAAACTATATGAAATATCCGTTAACAACACCAGTGACGGGAACGTGGACATTAGAACCAAGAAGTGGTCTAATCAAACAAATTCTAAAAACATTAAGATATGATTTCAAAACTAAATCATGGTATAATTCACTCGGACTAAGAAATCCAGGAATAAACAAAGGAATAGAAAAACATAAACACGGTGAGATCATGTCCATCTCGGCAATTAAAAAAGGAGATTGGAAAAGGCTCTCAAAGATCATACCAAAACAAACACCCCTGGAACTGAACATATCTTGTCCGAACATCACTCATCCAGACCAGTACCTGGAAGGTGTGGAGATCTTTTCCGAACAGTCTATGAGAAACCCAATCGTGAAACTAAGTCCAACAGATGATAACAAAATTATTGACATACTATTTGAAATGGGATTTAAAAAGTTTCATTTAGTAAATACACTCAAAACTGATAAAGGGGCACGTAGCGGAAAGATCCTACAATCATACGTCCTAGAAAAACTAATCTATATAAGACGTAACTATAAATTCCAAATTCATGTCGTAGCAGGTGGAGGAATCACGTCAATGAAAGACATAGAATTCTACAAAAGACACGGAGCGGAGTCATTTAGTTTGGGAACTGTAAACTTCAATCCGTGGAAAACTAAACGTATAATAAGTGAATATTACAAATGAAAAGAAACAGAGCTTGGCGAAGAAAACAAGAACATAAGAAAAAGGCAAAAGTAATTAGAGATTATCATAACTGGTGGGGCGGCGATTGGGATTCACGTTCTGTAGGATTAAAGTCTCATACACCAAAAAGATGTAGTTGTGCAATGTGCGGAAATCCACGTAAATACTTTAAAGAACAAACTATGCAAGAAAGAAAGGCAAGTAGCAAAATATGTTAGCAGAATTTATCTGGATATTAGTTTTAGCAGGTCTGTTCATGTTAGTTGGTGCACTAGTAATCTATATTATGTCATGAAATATAGACAAGAATACGAAGCATATGCAGATTATGCACTAGAAAGATATCTTATAGAGAAAAGGGGTTATAATGAATATGATGCAAAAGTTAAAGTCATGCAAGACTATGATGAAGTTAAAAAGTGGTTTGAAGAAACAGAGAAAATTTCATTACCTAATCGGTCTTACTAAAGAACAAAGAAAACACAATTCAGAAGCGTTATTAGAATGGTGTAAAGACAAACAATATGTAGAAGGAATAAAAGACTATGCGAACCAACTTAAAGAAAAAACTAAATGACAGAACATGATCAACAAGTCTTTCATAGATTAAGACAAAAAATGAATAATAAAAACTATAAACAATGGGACGATCATATTAACAAAAATACCTATACAAATCACTATTTCGGAAACTACAAATATGAGGCAACAAAATGGCACGAGAAAATGTTAAAAAAGATGCACAAAACAATCTCATTAGAGGGAAGACCCGTCACGAAGGCGATGAAGGAACGGTCGGATTCTGGGTCTATATGAAGGCTCTATATAAGGACACAGAATGAAATCATATTTAAAACCAAATCCGAATTCATGGATGTCAGCGGATCAATGGGGAGAAGAAGTCAGGAGACAGAAGGAAAGAGAGAAGCGAACAGATTATAGATTACATTTAATAGACTATCCACCTATACAAAATATAGATTTAAAACACACAGAAAACTTAATAAATTTGGACTATTTACTTTGGGGAGAAGAGAGTGACGAAACTAGATAAAACTAAATCACAAATTAATAGAGATGTATTTAAAATGTTAAGAGGGAGAACCGCACGAAGAAGGTGGAAACTAATAGGAGAAAAACTTAAAGAAATACACAATGGAAGCAAATAGAGTCTGTGCAGTATGTCAACAGATAGTAAAAGAGAGTGAAGCAATTGACGTAAGTGATCAGTTTAATTTGAGAGAAGGGTTAGCGTTTGTGTGTGGTCAAGTGTGTAAGTCTTTATCGATCACTCTTACATATCCTTATAATTACTCTGAAACGGTAAGAGAACGTCAAAAAAACTAAAGCGTAGTTTTATTTAAGTTTTAGAGAGAAAGTAAATACCCCACGTTAAGTAAATTTATTACCCTACCAAGATTAAAAGAAAGACCATAGATCCAAGTTCTGGGTCGCGACTCCGAAGAAAAAATCCCACAAAACATATCAGATACCAGTTTTTCATATATACCGTTTCAGACGGATCTTATATATCAGACCCCAGCGTGTATAAACATATTATGTAAACTTGTCAGTCGGCACCCACGGCGGCAGAGCTATATACCAAATCAGACAACGGG
>MDTG01182822.1_pt1 | contig 15574 bp, 17 predicted proteins | sample 811421 | NCBI WGS metagenome assembly MDTG01 (sample SAMN05326645, study PRJNA326480) | marine metagenome | isolation source: seawater | place: Pacific Ocean: South East | collected 2011
TAATTCCACGAAATTCAACAATTCCTTCTAAAAAATCACAGACATTTTCAACATATACAGATAATCAGCCAGCAGTTACAATTCAAGTATTTGAAGGAGAACGTGTAAGAACAAAAGATAATCATAAACTAGGAGAATTTACTCTAAAAGATATTCCACCAATGCCAAGAGGTGTTCCACAAATAGAAGTAAGTTTTGATATAGATGCAAATGGAATTTTAAATGTGTCAGCTGTAGAAAAATCAACAGGTAAATCTAGCAATGTGACAATTACAAATGATAAATCAAGATTAACTAAAGAAGATATTGAGAGAATGACCAAAGATGCAGAAAAATATGAAGAAGAAGACAAAAAATTCAAGGAGCGAATAGAAGCCAAAAATGGACTAGAAGGATATTGTTTTCAGATTCGTTCAACATTAACAGATGATAAACTAAAAGATAAAATAGATGAAGAAACAATTAAGCCAATAGTAGAAAAAGCTACAGAAGTATTACAATGGTTAGAATCAAATCAATTAGCAGAAGTTGAAGAATTTCAAGAAAAGCGAAAAGAATTAGAAGAAATATTCAATCCAGTAATGGAAAAACTTTATGCGTCCGCAATGCCAAATATGGAAGGAATGCCAATGCCAAATATGGAAGGAATGCCAGGAGCTACAGCACAACATCCAAGTGATGAGACAACTCATGGTAGTGCAAAAATAGAGGATATAGATTGAATAATAAAAAAATTAAAAAATTAAATTAATCTGTATATTTTAAAATAGAAATACAGATTAATGGCAGAAGAATATTCTATACATCTAGTTATAGATTTAAAAAAGACATCAAGGTTGGAAGATTTAAAAAATATTATGAGAGACAGTGCTATAAATTTTAATTGTACACATGAATATTTTTTACATGAAACAGAAGGAATAAATTCTATAATAAAAAAAAATAATATAATTTATGTTGCAGAGTTTGAAAATATAGAAAATCTACAACAATATATAAAATTAATAAAAACAGTCACAAAAGTAAAGATAGAATTAGTATGCTCGGGAATGAATATTATATATATGAGTAAACTATATGAAAAATCATTAGATAGTAATATAGTAGATATTAGAGAAATAGAAAAAAAAATAGAACATTATAAAAATAACAATAAATACAATAAATTGTATAAATTGTTACAATAAAATATAAATTAAATTATTTTCTACCACGCGTAGGTCTTCCTCTACGACGTCTACCTCGTCTACCACGAGTTCGTCTATCATCTTTTTTAGATTTTTTATGTGATTCAGGGGTAGATTTCTCATCAAATGTTAATAGATGTTCTTTTATGGAAGAATTACCTTTTAACGCATTAATATTTATATTTTTTTTATTAGAAACTATTATCTGTTTCAATAATTTTTTAATATCTTTACTAGAAAGTTCAAATCTATGAGCAACATCATTTTCTAAAGTATCTATAATTGCATTTTTACCATCATAGGTTGCATCCACCATTTTTTTTTGAACAACTTTACCATTTTTCCTAACTTCATGAAAAGTTTTGGTAGTTATAAAAGTAGACATATAAATTATATATATATAATTTCTATATATATATAATTTCTATATAAATTATATATTTAAATGATAGGTATAAATAAGAATCGATATAATAAAACACGAAAAAATAAAAATATTAAAGAAGGACCATGTATATTTCCATTTAAATATAAATGGAAAACTCATAGACAATGTTTTTCACAAGAAGACGGGGATATATGTGCAACAGAAGTAAACCCAAAAACGCAAACATTAATAAAATATGGTTATTGTAAAGAGAGTAATAGTTTAAATAATAATTCTAGTAAAAATTCCAGTAAAACTTCTAGTAAAAATTCCAGTAAAAAAAATTCTAAATCAAAAAAAAAAACAATAAAAAAAAAATCGAAAGAAAAAATAGTAAAAGATGATAAACAAAAAATGGAATCTAAGGAAAAAGAAACTATAGAAAAAAAAGAATCAATGAATAGAATAATAATAAATGCACTAGGTGAATTAAATAAACTAATGATGCAAAAAGGAGAAGTATTTAGAGCTAGAGCTTATCAGAAAGCACAGCAAGAAATATTTAAATACAAAAAAGAGATAACAAGTGTAAATGATATTAAAGAGCTTCCAAATATAGGTGCTACAATTTTTGAAAAATTGCAAGAACTAGAACAAACAGGAAAAATTGAAACAATAGAACGACAAAAGCAAATAATTCTTGAACAGGAAAAACTACCAGAAAATATATTGTCAAAAATATATGGAGTAGGTCCTAAACGCTCAAAAGAGCTTGTTGATAAAGGTATAACTAGTATTGAAGAATTAAAGAAACCAGAAAATATAAAACTTTTAAATGATAAGCAAAAAATTGGATTACAATACTACTATGATATTTTGGAAAGAAACCCTAGAAGTGAAATAGAAGAATTTAAAACAGTTCTAGAAAAAATATTTAATAGAGTATCTAAAAATGTCCAGGGTATTTCCAGTTTTGAAATTGTAGGAAGTTATAGACGTAATGCACAAACATCAGGAGATATTGACTTAATTATAACAAATAGTGAAAATAATAGTGAAATATTTAAACTATTTATTGATGAACTAGTAAAAGAAGAAATTATTATCGAATTATTATCAAGAGGAAAGGTAAAAAGTTTAACTATTGGTCGTCTACCAACAGGGACTTCTACAGAAAATAGAGTAGCGAGACGGATAGACTTATTATATTCACCTCCAAAAGAATATTCCTTTGCAATTCTATATTTTACAGGAAGCCAAGAATTCAACACTGTAATGAGACAACATGCATTGGATATGGGTTATACACTAAATGAACATGGAATTTCAACAAAACAAGATGGTATTAAAGGAGACTTAGTTACAACAACAGAATTTAAAACAGAAAAAGACATATTTGATTTCTTTAATCTAGAATACAAAACACCAATTGAAAGAAAAGATGGATATGCTGTTACCATAAAAGAAGAAAAAACAGAAGCAAAACAACCAGAAGCAAAACAACCAGAAGCAAAACAACCAGAAGCAAAACAAGAAACCAAAAGCAAATCACACAATAAAACCCAAAAACGAACACTAGAAACAAAACCAGAAAATATCATGAAGCGACAATTAGAAGAATTTTTAAATAACGGAATTTCTGTCTTAGACACAATGAGCGAAAAAGAATTAATAACAATGTTAAAACATACAGAACAAGAATATTACTGTAATACAAATCCGGTTATGTCAGATGATGAATATGATATTTTGAGAGAATATATTATTATAAAATATCCTGATAACAAAGATGCTGATACTGGTCATGAAAAATGTGAAATCACCAAAAATAGAGTAACACTACCATATCACATGTGGTCTATGGATAAAATAAAACCTGACTCTAAAGAATTAGACAAATACAAAAAACGCTATAAAGGTCCATATGTGCTATCATGTAAATTAGATGGTATAAGTGGATTGTATTCAACAGAAAACGATAAGCCTCAGTTATACACAAGAGGTAATGGTCAAATTGGCACAGACATTTCACACTTAATAGAATATCTAGTTTTACCTAAAACTAAAAATGTAGTATTAAGAGGAGAAATTATAATGAAGAAAAAAACATTTACAGATAAATATAGTAAAAATTTTAAGAATGCAAGAAATCTTGTAGCTGGATTAGTAAATAATAAATCTATAACACCAGAAAGGATATCGATGTTCAAAGATCTAAACTTTGTAGCATATGAAGTAATTAAACCAGAACAATTAAAACCATCTGTGCAAATGGATTACTTAAGTTCACTAAAAGATACTATTGCAGTGCAAAACAAGACAATAGATAATACTAATTTAGATAATAATATACTTTCAGAATTACTAGTAAAATGGAGGTCTGAATACATTTATGAAATTGATGGAGTAATATGCGCAAATGATGCTGTATACAGAAGAGTTGATAAAAATCCAGAACACGCATTTGCATTTAAAATGGTATTAACTGAACAAACAGCAGAAGCAAGAGTTGTGGATGTTATTTGGACTCCATCAAAAGATGGATATCTAAAACCAAGAGTTCAAATTGAACCAGTAACCCTTGGTGGGGTTACAATAACATATTTGACAGGTAAAAATGCTAGATTTATAAAAAATAGGAAAATAGGTCTAGGTGCTGTTATTAGGGTAGTAAGAAGTGGAGATGTTATACCAGAAATAGAAGACAAAGATGATGTTGTAATTAAACCGGCTAACATAGCTCTATTCCCAGAGGAAGAGTATATATGGAACGAGACAAATGTAGATATTATGTTAGTTGATAAATCAAAAAATCGAACAGTAATAGTAAAGACTATTGCTAACTTCTTTAAACAATTAGAGGTAGAAAACATAGGCGAGGGTATAGTTAAAAAACTAGTAGATGCAGGATATGATACAATAGCAAAAATATTAGGTATGACAAGAGAAGATTTCTTAAAGATAGATGGTTTTAAAAATACAATGGCAACTAAACTCTCAACAAATATTAAGACAAAAATAGATGAAAAAACAGTTGGAGAAATTGCGGCGGCAAGTAATTTATTTGGAAGAGGAATGGGAAAACAGAGGATAGAAACAGTTATAGAAAATTATCCTGAAGTCTTGACTTCAAAAGAGACACCTAATACAAAAATAGAACATGTCAAAAAAATACCGGGAATGGCACAAAAAACAGCTATTCAATTTGTAGAAGCAATCCCTAGATTTATAGAATTCTTAGATACAGCAAATATGCGTGAAAAACTTACATCACCAAATAAATCAGAAATATCATCTTCAAAATCGAATACTAGCAAAGAAGAACACGAATTAAAAGGAAAAAAAATAGTAATGACAGGATTTAGAGATAAAGAATTAGAGACACAATTAAAAAAAATAGGAGCAGTAGTAAAGAATAATGTAACAAAGGATACATATGTTGTTCTAGTAAAAGATCTTGAAGAAGATACAGGAAAAGCAAATGATGCTCGAGAAGCAAACATACCGTTAATGTTACCAGAAGAATTTAGAATAGTACATGATTTAATTAAATAAAAAATATAATATTTATGATATATTATGGATGAAGCAGTTTTTTATCCTCAACATGGTAAAATATTAATAAATGCATATTTCTATAGTTTTTGGATTTCACCAAAAGAATTCAAAAAGTATAACCTAGAATATAAAATAGTGCATAGCAAATATAATAGTAAAAATATAGAAACCTGTTTAACAAAATTAGAAGATAGAACAAGAAAAATAAAAATATAGATAGATAGTAAATGGAAAGATATATTAAAAAAAATACTGATATGAGATATGCTTCTCCAGATGGAATCCGTCCAAACCCAGATGTAATAAGAAGAGCTAGAAAAAATTTTAATAGAAAAAATACACCACGAGCTCCATCACCATCACAACTTCCAATGCCTTCTCAAAGACTATTAACAAGAAAAAAATCTCGTTCAAAATCACCAGGTCCAGTAGTTATTCAAGGAAAGAATAGAAAATGGACAATTAAGGCAAAAAAAAGTTCAAGGCCAAGAACTAGTTCAGCAACCCGTAGAAGAGGAAGAGGCAGAAAGAAACACAGAAGAAATCCTAGAACTCATAGACCTAGCAGAAATCATAAACCATAATAGATTTTAAATTTTGCCGAATACTACGATATATATTATTACGTATTTTAGTATTCTTTTCAAAATCTCGAAAATTACCACCAGTAACCGTCTTAAGATTTTTAATATATAGTTCACTAAATCGTTCTTCATTCATTCCACGTTCAGTTTCTGTATGCCATTCACGAAACAATCGCATCAATTGATAATCAATACATCTAACAAATGTAGATAACATTTCAGATGATAATATCTGCCATTTATAACCACTATCATTATCTTCATCATCATAACAAACATCATAAATATATAGAACACTATCTTTTTGAACAAAAGCTCGCAATGGAACTTCACCGCTTTGAAAACGTTGTTTAATAGTTTCAATAAAACAGACAATAATATCACATATACCTTTAACATAATCTAATTGAAATACTTTCAATAGATCAGTTTTATCAAGTTTAATATTTAAAAATACATCTTGAAATGACATTTCAAGTTGACAGTTTTGATTTAGCCATTCAACAATATCAATTTGTCGTCGTTTATTATTAACAAATTGTTTAAGTTGATGGTATTCATTTTCTAATCGTTCATATTTGTTATTTAAGTCAATAATAATTTGATATAATTCCTTCTGAGAAGGAATTTTTTGCATGGTATTCTCCTCAACATTTCTAGTAAATTGTTTACTATCTTTTTTAGATAATTTACAAATTAATACGTGATGTTGATAGCACTTTTTGCGAACATATCGTTTAGAACAATATTCGCATATATAATCCATAAATAGTCTATTATAAAATTTATACTAGATAAAAAATTATTTCAATTTTAAGTTAATATAATATTATCTAACTATAATATAACGAGATGACATTTTTAACATTTTTTGACTGTTCAGGTTGTGGAAGAATAAGTTATTATGATTGCACAGGAGCAAATGTTGTAAAAAAAAATGGGTATGTTTACAACAATGTTCCACCAGTTAAATGTGTTGGTTGTAATAACACATATATCTTAGATGGAGAATATTTTGTAGATATAGATACAATTAAAGTATCAACACAACAAAAAATACAAAATACAGTAAGAGTTCCAGTAGGACTATATTTAAATAATTTAGCTAGTTTAACAGTAAGAGGTGATGCAGTTAAAAATATGCCAACAGAACAAAATAACTTTGTAAATCAAAGCCAAGCAAGTGATAGAGCAAATTTAAGTGTACAAAAACAGATTGCAAACCCACGTTTACGACCAGGAAAGCTAGGACCAGGAGGTGTAGGTGTAGATGTTAAACATAATAGTTTTGATAGAATTTTAGCAAGAAAAAAAGCACAAAATGTAAGAACAGATAGTACAGCAGTTTCAACACCTAAATATGGAAATCGTGTTAAAAAATATGGAATTGTAACCCAAAGAGATTGTGCATGCAGACCACAATTTAGTTTATCATTTTTCTAAATATAAATTTAAATTGTAAAATATAAAATTAAATTTTATATTTTATTAGAATATAAATGTCAACAAAAAGAATGCCTATGGTATTTTCTATTAGAACACAACCAGCTCCACAACCAGCTGTAAAACCAGCTCCACAACCAGCTGTAAAACCAGCTCCACAACAATCAACAAGTAGATTTACAATGCATGATTTATATAAAGTTGCAAAAAAAGGATGTAAAAGTTGTGGAGGTTAAATTTAATTTAATACCCATTGTGTTCCACCAGGACCTAATAGACGTTGAGATGGAAAGACAGGATTAACAACAACCGGACGAGTATTAACCCATTGTTGACCTCCAGGTCCAAGAATAAATTGTTGTTGTCCACCCGGTCCAACAATAACACGTCTATTAATATTGCTTCTAGACCCTTGAGTGTATAGTATAAATACTAAAACAAGAACTATTACAATAAAAACTGTCATTATTAATTGTAAGTATCCTTCAGTTTCCATTTATGTATATTATAGATATAATAATTATAGATATAATATAAAAATTATATATATATATGTCCAATAGAGTTTTTAGAGGTTTTACAGAAGATAGTAGTAGTGATTATTTAAAAACCCAAATAAATCGAGAAACTATTAATGTAACAAGAAATTCAGATAAAAAATGTTATAATTTTCAACTATGCTCTACTGCAACAATACAAAATTATAATACACTAAGAAATTTAGAAACATTCTATAATGATAAAACTCAAGACACAGATGGAAACTATTATTTTAATGGCGAAATGAATCAGGCTAATTTTTTACAGAGCAACATAAATAGTGAAAAAATTATCGTTACACAATTATGGAATGATTTTAGTAATAATATGCAACTTGTTGGTCATCCAAGTGCTCCTCTCGTTGGCAGTACTGCTATTGACGCAACCGGGTATAATTTATTTCATATTGATCCATCAGGAATATTAGACGTATCATGTAGTAATCTATTTTTTACTCATAATAATGATGTCTCTTATACGTTACAAAATAGTATAAATAGTATAACACCTAGATTTAAAATAACAAATAGATTACCTTGTCCTTATCAAGAACAATAGTATATATATATTAGACCCATCAGATACTGTCGGCCTTACAGCTGTAAAATTTATATATAAGAACTCCTTAAATAATTGGTCATATGGCACCGGCTTAACCCCAAGTGAAACAGAAGAAGATTCAACTGATAATGTATATTATTTAATCACGTCATAATATAATATTACATATATATATAATGCCAATTAGTTCGCAATATGGAATGACATATGTAAGAACTGAAGCAAATTTATTACAACCAAATTGGAATAATCCAAATGGTCCAACTTGGATAAAACGAATGTTACCAAATGGAGGTAACAAAAATAAAGGCAATGTAGGTATTAATGGAAAAAGGTTTGAAAATAAGCGACTCTCTCGATTAATTTTTACATAATTAGATATAAATACATATAAATAATTTAAAAATAATACAATTATCTAAATAGAGAATTGTATTATGACCGACAGAGTAAGTATTTTAGAAAAAATACAGAATGAAGCACGTGACTTATTTAAGAGAAAAAATCAAGATTATGGAGATGCATTTGCTAACTATGGTGCAATTGGTGTTCTAGTTAGAATAGGTGATAAAATTTCTAGACTTCAATCAATTACAACTCAACAAATAAGTTTAATTAATACAGAGTCACTGAGGGATACATTAATAGATTTACATAATTATTCAGCAATGGCAATAATGTTAATAGATGAAAAAAAACCATTAGAAACAGTAAAATATCCAACTCCAGTGTCATCGCCAGAAAATAGTCCAGACAAATTTCAGAAAGATATAAGCGTAGCAAATAGTAGTGGAGAATCTAGTAAATCTTCGACATCATTTTTACATAATGTAACAATTCAAGATTTAGAATTAATGTAGACTTAAAATTTAAAATTGAAAATATTGATACTATAAGGCTATATAGTATCAATAAAATGGCTCAATCACAAAAACCAATTAATATTAACATTACTTCAAGTGGTGAAGAGCTACAAGTACCAAATGAATACAATGAATTTCGCGAATATATTGTAAAAAATAACATTCTTTTGCAAAATGATATTAAATTAAAGGTAGCCGAAGTAAAAGAACTAGAATCAAAAATTCAAGAACAGGAAGAAGAAGAAAATAAATATGATTCTAGACTTAGATACATGAAAGGACTTCTACAAAACTTAAATGAGTTGAGAAATATGTATTCAAATGTAAAAGATAAATCAGAACAAAAAGTAGAAATTATTCGAGAACATAACAAAACAACAAAAAAGATTTATTATGAGATTTATGCATTTTTAATAATTACTAATGTAGCTACACTAGTAACACCATTAAGTAGAGAATACTATAATTGGTTTAATTTACTTCTTCAAATTGTGTATTTTGCAGGACTACCATATAGTGTATACCAAATTAAAATAAAATATTGTAGTATTCAGATGTTTTCAAAGGAAGCTACTAATAGGATAAAAGAGAAAACTCAAGAAATAAATAAGATTAAAGAAGATATAAAAAAAATAGAAGAGTCATGTATTAGTCTAGATAACTGGATTTGTGAAATGTAAGTATTAGTATACTGTATAGTCTATAAATATTTTAATGTTTTACCTAATAGTCCAGTTATAAAGATACAAATTAAACATACAATATGGACAACCAGATAACTATATTTTTTTTGTAAATAGTAATACCAAACTTTCCAAACAGGAAAATCTTTTACCATAAAAGTATCAACCTCTCTGTAACCAAACTTTTCATAATATCCTTTTACTCCTTCCCCACTAATTACAACAATACCATATAATCCATATTTCATAGTTTCAATCTCAGCACATCGTAGTAATCCTTTACCAATACCAGTATGTTGACAACCACCTTTATTATATGTATTAACCGCAGTAGTATTACCATATACATGTAATTCACGAATAAGACCACGTTCTTTAAGAATATCGAAACGCGTCATATTCTTATCTGGTTCGGTAAAACGCAGACGAATAAATCCAAATATAGCTTTACCATCATAACTTTCATATTCAATAAAGTAGTTATGCCCGTTGTTTGCATAGTAGTATGTTGTACTATATTGTGCAGGTTTAGAATAGTATTCGCTATGACGTCCAATTTCACGACTCCTAATTTCCCGAGAATACAAACCATCTCCTTCTAATAAATTATCAACAACTTGTCTCATATTTCCAATATTATTACCACCTTCTACATATACAGAACAAGGAATGTCTCTAATAACACGTGGCATTCTAAGCCAATTGGGCGACGTTTCCATACTATAGCGTACAACATCTATAAGAAGTTTTGGATCTTTATCAAAGTAAGGAACATAGGTACCAGCTTTGTACCATTTTTCAATAACAGTCCACGGAATAGTTTGACATGGATAGACTTTCATTTGATCCGGACAAATAATACTATATACATAGTCAAACATAGCTCGATCAATTTCAGGAGTAGCACCAGGTAAATCAGGCATAATATGGATATCAATTTTAAAACAATTATCTAATAAATATTGCATAGCCCATAATAGTTGTTCAATAGTATGACCTCTATTAATTTTCTTTAATATCTTATTATCTACATGTTGTGCACCTAGTTGTACTCTAGTAACTCCCCATTTTCTAAATCGATATAGCCATTCATCATCTAATGCATCTGGTCGTGTTTCAATACAAATACCAATAATATGTACTTTTGCAGTTTTGTTAATCCTGATTTCATCTTCAACGCTTCCTGGCTGTCTGATTTTTTTTAGATTATTAAGATCTAAACCACTATCTCCAATATTGTCATATTCTGGAAATGCTTCCCGTAGATCAAAATATATGTTTGCTGCATAGAAGAGGTCGCGATGATACCTCTCAAGATAATCCGGTGGATATTCTGTAACAGTACCTCCCTCGACAATAATTTCTGCTTTGTCTGGTACATGTCCATTACTATAGTAAGTATCAAGACGATTTAACATCTGTCCAATAGCATAGAACTTATGTTGATTAGCACGCAATACAGCCGGTTCATTAAATGAGTAACTTCTGGGTTGTGCTTGCCAATTGTTACCTTCATGTGCTGGTTCATTCGGACAATAATAGCAATTATGCTTACAACTAAATTTTTGCCCATCTGGAAATGGAGCAGTAATAACAGTAATGCTAGTAATTCCAGAAATATTTCGTCCAGGTTTTTTGCGTAGTAATAGACGTAATACAGGAAGAAACTCTCTTAGTTCTTCCGGAAAATCAGTAGGTTTTAATATTTTATTTAAAATATTAATTAGGATAGATTTTCTAACAGTACCAATTAACTTATGTTCTCTAAGTTCGCGATTTAAAAGAGTTTGAAAAATTTTAGTTAACTTATTGTTATTAGCCACATTTATAATACTATTATTATCCTGACACCATTTTAAAAGTTTAATAAAAAGTTTTTTACAAGTTGGAATATCCCATTCATCAGGATTAAAATTATTGTAGTCATCACTACCAAGTTGATTTTTTGTAGTGATAAAATCCTCAATATCTGTGTTCATAAGTACGTAAATTTATTTGTAATAAAATAAAATATAATTTAATCAATTTTATTTTATTATATTAATATAATGGTAAATAAAAAAAAAACACAGAAAAAGAAATCGCATATATATAGTAAAATAATAGACGCAAATATAAATCAATCCAAATTAAAAAAAAACTTAGAAAAAGATTTAAACTTAATAACATTAAAAAACACATATAGAAAAAAAACAGACATACAAATAAAAAAAGATTTTAAAACAATAGACTCAGATAAAAGTGGATATATAGATATATATGAGCTAAAAAAAGGATTAGAAAATTATGGAATAAAAATGTCAATAGTTAAAACAAAAAAATTATTTAAGAAATATGATAATAATCCTGATAATAGATTAGATTATAAAGAATTTGTTCAATTAAAGAAAGATATAGAGACTGGCGATTTAAGAAGTGATAAAAAAAAAATAAAAATTAGTTTTAAAAATAAGAAAAAAAAGTATACAAAAAAAAGAAAATACAAAAAGAAAGTAAGCACAAAAAAATAAAAAAATAAATAAGATTTAAAAGTTCTATGATATTTTATATAATATATAATATGATAGAAAACTATAATATATTAGGTTTAAAACCTAATTCTACACAAGAAGAGATAAAAAGTGCGTATAAACGATTAGCTGTGAAATATCATCCAGACAAAAATAGTGATCCTGATGCAGAAGAAAATTTTAAAAAAATAAGCGAAGCTTATCAAAACTTAACATCTTCAAATAACAATACATTTACAAATTATAATAATATCTCTCCTGATGAATTATTTAATCAATTTTTCAAATTCAATATCGGTAATCACAATAATGAAAGAAATTATTTTAACTTTACTAATATGAATATAGATATAGATAAAATTATTTCTAATATAAATTCTAGACAATACACTGCTTCTACTTCTAATAATTGTATATCTAGAGAATCAAATATAACTTTTCAAAATGGTAAACGAATTGAACGTATTATAGAAACGATTAATGGTGTAAGAAGTGAACGTACTATTATAACGGATTTAAATTCACGTTTAAATTAAAAATTTAGGGAGATTTTAGATAAAAATATTTGGTATATGTATAAAAATGTCTGGTGCTGAACTCTCAGTTGAAGCGCAACAAGCCCTTGCTGCTACTAAATTAGGTGATTTAAAAAAGAAAGTAAATGCTGCAGGATGGTCTGATAATATGGAGGACCTCTTAAAAAGTTGGGGTGAAAAATCTGCAGGTCTACGTTTTATGCACAATAAAGCCGGTGGTTACTGGAAAGGTGTAGGTAATCGCCTTACATTATGGAGTATTCTTATTACAACAGTAGCTTCTACTGTTTCGCTTGTAGCTACTAATATTGACGACCCCGATGCTAAAAACGGTGTCCTATTTGCAGTTGGAGGCATTGGTATGGTAAGTTCTCTTATACAATCGCTGAAAAAATTCTACAATGCTGAGGAGAAAAACGCTGACCACAGTGCGATAGCCAAACAGTTTGGTTCTTTCTATCGCTATATGGTTCTACAGATGGGTATGTCACGCGAAGACCGTGTACCAGCAGATGAATTAAGTTCATGGGCGCTAAAAGAATTTGAAAGATTACAGCAAGATTCGCCTCCTTTAGGTGGAGATGCAATCAATGCTTTCAAAAAAACATTCACAAATCCTGAACAGGCTATACCTGATGTATGTGAAGATGAATTTCTTATAGAAATATTTGGTAGAGAAAATCAGGTAGTTTCAGTTCCTCGTAGTGATGTAAATGTTGTTAGTTCGACCGGTCAAGTAGCAGTTGAAGTTCACTCAGACTAAATAAAAATTATATTTTAATATAAACTTTATTATAGAGCAAATTATAATTATATTTAGAATAAAAATATCTTCTAAATATAATTAGAATGACACAACAACCAGGAATAAATTTTAACACATACGATTTTATAGTAGAGGATAAAAATTTAAGTGTTCTGCAAATTCCTCAAGGCGAAGATAAAATAATAGTACAAAATATATTTACATTAATAAATATTTTAGATATAAATAAAGATGCAACTACAACACCTGCTGTTAAACCAAATGAACGTACCCCACTAAATGATTTTTTTGAAAAATTTATACCAAATATAAAAAATATTCCACTAAAAGATAGTATATTGAAAGAAAAATTACATCTGTTAGAGAATCGTTTTATTCCAACACTTAGAAATATTAATATTATAGGCGATACAGTAGAACTAGGGTTTAAAACGATGTTTATAGTACCATTAATATCTGAAGTAGAAGTTGTTAATAATTCTCCAATTGTTAGTGAAAAAACAAATTTTATAAAATCAGAATATACAGAGTGTACTGTAGATGTTGCATATAATCCAAAAAAATATAGTTCAACAATTAACATAAATGAAACACCAGGTTCGTATATTGATCCTGGTGATAGAACTAAAAATGTAAATAGTTATATACCACAAGAACAAATAGAAATAGATTTAACAAAGTATGGATTACCAGATATAAAATTTATAGCAACAAAAATTGGTGATGCTGAAATTCCAAAATATATAAATGTTTCTATACTTTTTGAGGGAAACAGTAAAAAATTTGAAAATATAAAATCTATTGTATTTACAATAGATAGAGATCAAAATTTAAAAGGGGATACGGTAGTTACATTTAATGATGGAACACAACAACAGTTTAATAATCCAAATATATTTAAAGGAAATAATCAAAAAAACACTTTTATATCTAACAATTTCTCTAGCGACGACATAAATACTAAGATAATGTCATTTTTATTTTTACTAGGAAAATTATTAGGAGACTTAATGCAAATTGTGTTTGTTAAGGAGACTAAACTTAAGGAAAATTTAAATCAATTTATACTTTTTACAAATGATTTAGTAGTAGCATTTAGATGTGTTTTTTTAAAAATACCATTTTTATTATCTATAAATTACGGAAAAGAATATACTTCAAATTGTAATGTATTATATTTTTATGATGATATAACAGCTCTACAACAATTTAAACTTATCCAGGAAGAAAAAAAAACAATGATAAAGAAAGAAATTAGTAAGCTAGAAAATTTTGAATCTCAATTATCTAAGAATACATATATAAAAAAAATTATACAAGATAGTAAAACATCTACACAAACTACACAAAAAATCACAGATGAGATTATAACTAGAGTTTTTGATAACGAAGAGTTCAAAACATATTATAGCAAAGTAATTGAAAATATTAAAGAAATTATACAAAAATTAAAATTATGTATAAATAAAATAAACGAGTTTCAAAATTCTATACAGGTATATAAAAGTGAAAATAATATTAAAGAATTTTCAGAATTAGTTAGAGTATTTTCATCAATAAAAATAGTATCACTATATGAAATAAAAAATGATAAATATATTTTTAGTAATAATAATAAATTTGTATCTGTAAAATTACCTAGAATAATATCTAATCCTGATTTAAATGAAAAAATTGAAAGTATTATAAATATACTGAATGATAGTAGCATACAGGATAGCGGTAGAAAAAATAATTTACGAAAAATAATGGATGAATACAAAATGAAATGTAATAGTTTATACGATAAAATAAAAAGCACTTTATCTTCACAAGGAAGAACTAATAGACGCGAAAAAAGAAAACTATCAAAGATGGAACCACATCAAGAATCAATACCTCCAGAACAACAATCGATGTCTCTACAACAAGAATTGATACCTCCACACCAAGAATCAATGCCTCCAGAACAACAATCGATGTCTCTACAACAAGAA
>MDTG01086344.1_pt1 | contig 15573 bp, 15 predicted proteins | sample 811421 | NCBI WGS metagenome assembly MDTG01 (sample SAMN05326645, study PRJNA326480) | marine metagenome | isolation source: seawater | place: Pacific Ocean: South East | collected 2011
ATTATTTGAAAAATAAATTTTAATTTAAAATCTATGCCATTTATATCATCATAGAGGCCTACCAAGAAGAGAATACTAACAGGTATAAGAACTGAATAGTCATAAAGCACGTATCCATTTAAATAATAAATAACTGAAATTAAGAATATAACTATAAATAAACTAAGTCCACCAGATCTAGTTGCAATTGAATCATGGGAAGATCTTAAATTAATTTTATCAAAAATCTTTTTTTTAATAAATATTTGCTGACAATAAGATATACTTATAATTGCTAAAAAAAAAGAGACTATTACTAATATCATAAGTGTGCGAGTAGTAAAAGATTAGAATATTTTAAATTCTTTTAATTTTCTAGTCTTGTGTAAGATATAAAAGATTTTGTTCAATGATATATTATTTTGGCTGAATGCTTTAAATTCTTCTTGTAATATTTTTAAAATATTTAGTATGTTTCTATTGCTAACACCTCCAAGTCTCATGTTTACTAGAGTTTTTGAAATATACTTTGACTTAATATTATTTTTTTCAAGAAAACGAAGCATTAGTTCAAAATCTCCCGCAATTTTATATTCATCTTTATAGTAACCCAATTTTTCATACACTGACTTTTTACAGTAGAAGGTGGGATGTGCAGGCATCCACCCTCTTCTAAAAGCACCTTTTTTAAATGGTGACCCTCTCCATACTCTTTTAGTTTGATTTTTATTATCAGTGTATACTAAATCACCAAATACACAATCAGTATTATCATCAAACGAATCTAATATAGCTTTTAAAGAATTTTCATTGTGAAAGATATCATCAGAATTTAAAAATCCAATAATATCACCAGTAGCATTTCTAATTCCTTTGTTAAATGCGTCATATATACCATTGTCTTTTTCCGATATACAGTTATTCACAATCTTGTAATTTTTAATTATATCTAGAGTTCTATCACTAGAACCTCCATCAATAATTATATATTCAAGATTATTAATTACTTGACTTTTTACTGATTCAATAGTTTCACGTATTGAACTTTGAGAGTTATAGCAAATTGTAATTATAGATAGCTTCAATTGTAGAATGACTTTATAAGCCTTATGACTTTATTAATCTCTCTTTTCTTCAATATAACTGAAGATGGGAGTGAAAGACTATAATTATATATATCTTCTGAAACAGAATAGTCATCTTTAATATTAAAATCACCCTTTTTATAGCAAGGCTGGAGATGAAGAGGATAGAAGAAGTCTCTAGTTTGAACCCCATTCTTTTTTAAAAAACTTTGAAGCTCTTTTTTGTCTTTTGTATAAATTGAACTAAACCAGTAAACAGGATTATTTTGATTTTGAATTTTATAAAATTTGAGCTGTTTGATTGAGCTTAACTCAGTAAAATACCTATCAAATATTCTTCTTTTTTTCTTGATTATAGTTTTAAGTTTTTTCATTTGAGCTAATCCAATTGCAGCTTGAAGATCAGTATACGCAAAATTATAGCCTATATGTTCATGAACAAAAACTCCTTTTTTATCTCTTCCATGATTTTTCAGCCTGTAGCACGTTTGAAAAATTTCTTTGTTTTGAGTTAAAATCATTCCTCCTTCAGCAGTTGTTATAGTTTTATTTCCATAATAAGAAAGAACTCCGATTTCACCAAAGGTACCAACATGCTTATTTTTGTAATGAACTCCAACCCCTTGTGCAGCATCTTCAATTATTTTTAGGTTATGTAATTTAGAAATCTCTAATATTTCATCCATTTTACATGAATACCCATATAGATGAACTGGCATTATAGCCTTTGTATTTTTATTAATTAAAGAAATTATTTTCTTGGGTGAAATCCCTAAATCATCCTTGTCAATCTCACAAAAAACAGGTTTTGCCCCTGCCATTATTACAGCATTTGCAGTGGCAATAAATGTTAAATTAGGAATTATTACCTCATCTCCATAGCCAATATTTAAAGCTTTTAAAGCAGCATATAAAGCAACAGTCCCATTAGCATATGCCATAGCATATTTTGAGTCTGTAAGCTCTCTTGTTTTTTTTTCAAATTGAAGTGTTGCCTTACCCTCAGTTATAAATGTTGATCTGAGTACTTTATAAGTTTCTTTAATCTCTAACCAATTGATCCATGGTTGTATCTGAATAATCATTTAAGCAAATCAATTAAAATTTCTTTTTCCTCACTTGTTAAATCCGGGTTATTTGGAAAGTAAAAACCGTTTTCATGTATAAAAGTAGCATTTTTTAATTTATAGACACGATCAGAGTATTTGTTAAAAAAAGGCTGTTCAATTATGTTACCTGAGACAATAGGCCTTATCTCAACACCGTTTTCCATAAATTTATTTCTATAATTAAAATAATCATTACGATTATTAAACACAAGTGGAAAAGCAAAGTTTGAGATTATGTCAAGATTTGTAACATCTAATTTCATAAACTTAGGATTCAACTTAGCATGTTCATTAAACAAATTAAAATTTTTCTCTCTCACAGAAATCATTTCCTCTAAATATTTAATTTGATTGTTTCCAAGATAGCCTGTTATCTCTGTTGGTCTAAGGTTGAACCCTAAGTCATAAAACGTATATTTATCATAAAAGTCATCGATTCTATTTTTATTTTTTAAAATCTCTTGTTTTGAGCTTTTAAGGTTTCTCGACCAACCATGAGCTCTTGCAATTAAAAGAGCATCATTTAATTCCTCGTCATTAGTTATTACCATTCCTCCTTCAATAGTTGAAAGATGATGTCCAACGAAGAAAGATGAAGTAGAAGCTATTCCAAATGTTCCTAGTAGCTTATTTGAATGAGCAGAACCCAATGATTCACAGTTATCTTCTAATAGCAATATATTTTCATTTTTACAGTATTCTGTTACTTCGCTTAAAGTTGAACAGAAGCCTAATAAATTTGTAATAAAAAATGCTTTTAACCTATTTTCTTTATGAGATTTAATAAGATTTTCAAGGTTAACATTTAATGAATTTTTTTCTACATCAATTGGAATAGGTACAAGTCCAAGTTGAATTATTGGCATCACATTTGTAGACCAAGTTAGAGCAGAGACTCCAACTTTATCACCTTTCCTTAATTTGCCTAAGATCATTAATGCTTGAATTAAAAGAAGATTTGCAGAAGATCCACTATTAACAAGAACCCCAAATTTGTAATTATGAAATTTTGCAAACACTTTCTCAAACTTGATACATTGCTCTCCCATAGAGAGTTTAGAAGAATCTATTATAAATTCTGTCAAGTCTTGTTTTGTTTCTTTTTCTTTATAAAAAGTACTTTTAATTAATTTAATTTTCATTTAATGCTTTATTTAATAAATTGTTGAATCTAGAATGAGAGAAAAATTCTAATCTTTTATTGCCATTTTTTATACATTCATTTCTTAATTGTTTATTTGTTAGACCAATTTTAATTGCTGTAAAAATTGAATTAACATTTTCGGGATTAAAAAAAATACCAGCATTTCCAACCTGATCTCTAATAGCATAAATATTTGATGAGCATACTGGAACTTGATATTTAAAAGCTTCGAAAACAGGAATACTAATGCTTTCATAAAGAGTTGGAACTATAATTAATTTAGCATTAGAAAAATAAGTTGACATTTCATTCTGATTAATAGGACCTTTAAAAATAACATCATTCTCTAAATCTAGATCAAAAACTTTTTTTTTAATATTTTTAAACTCTCTTGACTTATTCCCTGTTAAAACTAATTTAATTTCTTTATCAGTTTTTTTGACCTTTTTAAATGCATTAATTACTCTGATATGATTTTTATGTTTCCAGAATTGAGCTGGAAAAAAAATATATGAGAAATTAAATGGAGATTTTTTAATTTGTTCAATCTTAAAATAAGGTGGAGATTCTATAACATAAACCTTGTTTTCAGCATTTTTATACAGTTTAATGATATCTTTTTTGACATGATTTGACTCTGTAATTATCTTGTAGGATATCTTAGTTAATCTCTCATACATAAAATTCCTCCATAATTTAACTTCTTTGTTTAAAAAATTAGGATAATATAATTCTTGAAGGTCATGTAAAGTGAAAACAAATTTAGGGCTACAAATAAATAGTAGTGGAGAGTAAGAAGGGGCTATTATAAGGTCTGAATTTTTAAAAAGAATTTTAGGAAAAATTTTTAATACTCCAAAGAATAACCCCACAATATTAATGTAATTACTGATATATGAAATTTTAATATTATCGTGTATAAAATTTTTATTGTTAGTGTATATAGTTAGGTCACTTACATGGTCATTTTGACTTAGAGACTTTATTACAGACATTGTATATTGATATACTCCTCCTTTTGCTTGATTTGATGTAAAAAGAACTCCTACTTTCATAAGCATCAAAAATTTATATAGATTATTTTCTTTTATTGTTTTTGTTACTATTTTTTAAAAAGTCTTTATAAGTTATTTCAATACCTTGCTCTAATGAAATTCTTGGTTTCCAACCAAGATTATTGACTTTAGTGGAATCCAGAATTTTTCTTGGCGTTCCATCAGGAAAAGCCGAGTTATATTTGATATCTCCTTTAAAACTTATTTTGTCTTTAATCAAATTTGCCAGATTATCAATTGATATCTCTTCTCCACTTCCAATATTATATAAAAACTCATTTTTTTTATTTTTCATTATAAATAGAACTGCATCAGCTAAATCATCAACATGTAAAAAATCTCTTAAAGGTTTACCAGTTCCCCATAATTCAACATCTTTATTATTAACTTTTGCCTCATGAAACTTTCTTATTAATGCTGGAAGAACATGAGAAGTTTTTAAATCATAGTTATCATTTGGTCCGTAAAGATTTGTTGGCATTAGGGATATATAGTTATAACCAAATTGTTTTCGAATAGCCTCTATTAATTTTACTCCTGATATTTTAGCAACAGCATACCATTGATTTGTTTCTTCAAGGCTTCCTGTAAGAAGATATTCTTCTTTAATCGGCTGATTAGCAAATTTTGGATATATACATGAGCTACCTAAGAAAATGAAATTTTTTATTTTGTTTTTTATTGCAGCATTAATCAGATTATTTTGAATAAGCATATTATCCATCAAAAACTTATATCTATACTCATTATTCGCCCAAATTCCACCAACAACTGCTGCAGCATCAATTATAAAATCAGGCTTTTCAAACTCTACAAAATCTTCGACTTTTTTCTGGACTCTTAAATCAACTTCTTTAGATGATTTATAAATTAAATTTTTGAAACCGTTTCTTGTTAATTTTCTATGAATAGCTGAGCCAACCATCCCCCTGTGACCAGCTATATATATTTTAGAATCCTTCAAACTCATTCAAAATAATTTTTAGGTTTATATCCCAACTTTAAAAGATCTAAGTCTTTTTTCATTAGTTGTAAATCAGAGGTCATCATATCACTTACAAGTTCTTCAATTCCAATTTTAGGCTCCCAGTTCAACTCATTTTTTGCTTTAGAAGCATCACCAACTAAAATATCAACCTCTGTAGGACGAAAATATTTAGGGTCGATCGAGACAACATTTTGCCCAACTTTAAACTTATAGTCTTTGTTATTAGTCTTTGTTATTATTCCCCTTTCCTTAATACCTTTACCATCAAATCTAATTTCCACTCCAACATATTTAAATGCAAGCTCAACAAAGTGTCTTACAGAGTTTGTTTTTCCAGTGGCAATTACCCAATCATCAGGACGATCAGATTGTAAAATCATCCACATCATTCTGACATAATCTTTAGCGTGACCCCAATCTCTTTCGGAGTCTAAATTTCCTAAATATAATTTTTCTTGAAGACCTAAGGCCATCTTAGCAATAGCCCGTGTAATTTTTCTTGTTACAAATGTTTCTCCACGGATCGGTGATTCATGATTAAATAAGATTCCATTTGCAGCAAAAATATTATATGCTTCTCTATAATTTTTTGTAATCCAAAAACCATATAGTTTAGCCACACCATATGGGGATCTAGGATAGAATGGTGTAGTTTCAGTTTGGGGAATTTCCTGAACCTTACCATAAAGTTCGGAAGTAGATGCTTGATAAATTTTAACTTTTCTTTCCAGTTTTAATAGACGAACCGCTTCTAAAATCCTTAATGTACCTAATGCATCTACATTTGCAGTGTATTCTGGTAAGTCAAATGATACAGCAACGTGGCTCATTGCAGCTAAATTATATATTTCATCAGGTTGTACTTGATTAATAATTTTTGTAAGATTTAGAGAGTCTGTTAAATCACCGTAGTGTAAAGTAAACTTTTGATCCTTTACATGTGGATCTTCATAAATATGATCAATTCTATCAGTGTTAAGAAGTGAAGATCTTCTTTTGATTCCATGTACGTGATAATTTTTTTCTAGAAGAAACTCAGCTAAGTATGCTCCATCTTGTCCTGTAATACCTGTAATTAACGCTTTTTTCACTTTAACTTATTTTGTTTTGTTGACAATAATTTTGATTTAATTATTTAAAAAAATTTGTATTTATAAAATTATTAATTCTATTCAATAAAACTATTTTTTATATGTCAATTACTTTTAATAATTTTTTACAGTAATTCTCATGATTAAATTTTTCAACCTTATCTTTTCCTCTAATTATCATTTTCTCTCTTTGCTTAGAGTCTTGAAGTATAGTGTTAATCTTTTCAAATATATCTGTTGGATCTTCAGGATCAAAGAGTATTCCTGCATCACCTACTTGCTCAGGTAAAGCAACTGCATTTGAACTGCACACTGGAACGCCTAATGAAAATGCCTCCCAGATTGGTATGCTTATCGATTCAAAAAGGGTAGGCAACACCAGCATTTTTGAATTTGTATAAACATATGGCAAATCATCATAATCTATATATCCAAGATGCTTTACATTAAGATTATGGTCTTTTATGTATTTTAAAATATTTGTATGATTATTCTGTTTAGAGCCTGAGAGAATAAGAAATATTTCTGGATTTTTCTTACTCAATAATTTAAATGCTTTTAGAAGATTAATATGGTTTTTATGATACCATGTTTGAGCAGGGTAGTATATATATTCATTAGGAAGTTTATACTTCTCTATTACATTCTTATTTTTTGATTCTAAAAAGTGAGCCTCTATAAAGCTGTTTGGTGGAGGTGATTCAACAATATATACTTTGTCTTTTTCAACTTTATAAAATTTAATAATATCATTTTTAACATAATTTGATTCACAAATAATAGACTCTGCTTTTTCGCATAGTCTAGAATTATAAAGCCTTCGATAAAATAATTCTTTTTTTGAGAAAAATTGAGGATAGTACTCTTCTTGAAGATCATGTAAAGTGAAAACAAAGGGTATATTTAGATATATGTGAGGATAAACACTAGCAATAGGTGAAACAATCAAGTCTATGTCTTTAAAACTATTATAGTTTTTTAATTTTAAAATTCTTAATCCTGTAATAAACTCAAATATTCTGACCAACCTTGTTAAAAAACCCTCTTTGATGTCAATTTTTCTAACTTCAAGATTATAATTATCATATTTAGTCTCATTAATTGAACAAAAAACAACATAACAATTATTTTTATCATTTTGGAAAGCATCAACTATAGATTGAGTGTATTGATTTACACCACCATAAGTGTATGAAAAGTCTAATATCCCTATTTTTTTCATATAATTTTTTTAATTAAATTTTTGAGTTTATGAATTATACCTCTTTTAAATTTTTTTCTCAAAAAATGATTTAGCTCTTCATTAATAACTAATGAAAAATCTAATGGTTTAAATTTTTTTTGCAATGATATAGTATAAATCGAATTAAACCTCTTTGTATGAGTAGCTTCCTTATCAAAACCTATATTGTCTACAAGACTATACTTGGGATAAACTGTTAACCCATTATTCAAACATTGACTTACAGCAAATCTAACAGCCCATGAATCTATTCTATTTTCAATTTGAGCAATATACATGTCAATCAAATCTTCACCTGCTAAATTAATTTTTCTTTTTTCTTTTAATAAAAATGGTATATCATTTTTTGAGTAATTGAAATTTACAGTATTCCACCTATCCTTCCATGTCGCCCAGCCCCATGACATAAATCTGTTAAATACATATACATCATTTGAATTTATATTATTTTTAAAAGAGTACCCTGTAATTGAAAATATATTAGTGTTAGATTTAAATTCTATTAGAGATGTATTAATATAATTCAAAAAATTTTCAGTCACCACAATGTCATCTTCTAATATGATTGCAGTTGTATTATTTATAAATACTTCGTTTATTCCCATTATCAACGAATTTGCAAGACCTAAATTGGACCCTCTTTCATAAAGAATAACTTTTTTAAAACCTTTTAAAGCATTAATATAATTTCTAATTTTTTGTATTTCAATAAGATCACGATTAGTCTTAGGTCCATCAGAAAAAACATATAATTCAGATGACTTAGATTCTTTATTAAGAACTAATGATTCTATAGTCCTTACTGTTTTATCAAATCTGTTATAAACAAATAAAATTATAGGTGAATACGTCATTAATTATGAAATTACTTTTAAAAAATTTTGATTTTTAATCTTTACAGCTGAGTTTTAATCATTTCTTGTTGAAAATAATTTATATAGCTTTGGAGATATAATTGCAATTGTTACAGCAATTATGAATTTAATTGCTTTTAAATATCCAAAATGATTTTTATTAAAGTAAAAATATTCCTTTAACGGGGTTCCTTTTGGCTTATTAAAGTTTTTCAAACGCAAAAATAATGAATTGTAATCATACCATTCAAATGAGTTATTCTGACAAAAACCAATTACTTTACTAGTACAATAAACATCAATCTCACTATTAAGCGCTCTTAAACCATAATCTATATCCCCCAGAGAGTGAGTAAAAGTGCTATCAAGAAATCCTATTGAAATAAATACATTCCTTGGAATTAAAACAAAATTACCATTTATATATTTAACCTTTTGAGGTATCCCGCTTGGAGATAATATTTTTCCTTTTAAATCATTTCTGCCTCCATAAGTTAATTTATCTTCATCTTCAGTTATTCCTACAACCACAGATTTATTCTTAATATATTTTAGGTCATTAAAAATTGTTTTTAATGCATCTGGATATAAATAAGTATCATTATTTAACCATATATAGTAATTGTACTCCTTTTTATCTTCAGCTCTAGCCCATGAATAATTCATTCCACGGTTCCAAAAAATATTATCTCCTACATTAACTATATTTAAATTAGAATACTCTTTTTTTAAATCTTCAATATTATTTTTTGAGTTTGAATCAGAGATAAATACATCAACATTATAATTATTTTGAAATAATCTTTCAATGCATCTTCTAGTTTCTGACTTCCTTTTATAGGTTGTAATCAATACTGCAACATCCATCAAAAGAATTTTTTATTAACTAAAATTAAATCTGATTGAAGTAGCCGATAATTTTTTGGGTTTCTGAAACCATTTTCAACATCCCAAATTTCGAAATGGTTTTTGTTTAAAAAGTCAACTAAGATTCTCCAATTAGTGCCGTTTTTATAAAGTTGTGTATAAGAGATTTCTACTTTAATTAACGATATTTTTTCTAATAATTTTATTGCTCCTTCTAATACATCTAATTCATATCCTTGAACATCAATTTTTAAAAAAATAGAATTAAAGTCTTCATCAAGGTCAATATCATCTAATTTAATTTGATTAACCAGGTAGGAACCTATATATTTAGAATCACTTGCAGAATTAACATGTTCATTCAAAATGTTTAATACGGATGATGAGGCAAAATTTTTTGAAACATTTATTGAAATTTCAGAGTTTGAATTTCCAACTGCACATCTAGGATAGACTTTCCATTTTTTGTCATTTTCAGAGTTTCTAATTAAATTATCATATACTTCACTTAAAGGTTCAAAGCTAATTATTTTTCCAACATAGCCAGTATTTCTTATACTTCTTGCAAATTGGCCTTTATTAGCACCTACATCAAGGACTAAATCAGTATTTAACAAGCTCATAAAATTTTTAATTCTAGATAGATGAGTACCCTCTCTATTAACCCTAGAAATTTCATAGCCTAAATAAGCAAATATTTTAATAATTAATTTTTTAATCATACATTAGAAATAGGTATATTTTATTCTTATAAGAATTCGATAAATTTGTTTTAAAAATTTAGGAGTATATTTTAAAAAGGTATATTTCGAAGATAACATTTCTTTATTTTCCTTACTTTTTAGACTCTCTCTAATCTCTGTTTTTAAATTAATTAATCCTCTGCTGACCAATGAATAATTCTCTATATCATGATCATCATCAATACAAGCAAATATTTCACTTTTTGGAAGAGCTATTTTTATTGGAAGAAATAATTTATCATGATTGGTTTTTTCAAAATCAAAAGGTGTGTTTCGTGGCCATCTTTTGAGGATAGGATGGTTTGTGGTAATAATTTTTTCAAAGAAAAATTTAGAGAATAAACCAACAACAGAAACTATATATATCTTACCCTCTAACTTTTTTGTATTTTCTTTATTAATTGAGTAATATTTAAATTTAGAGTCTTCACCTACCATAAATGGCTGTAATGATTTGAATCTAGCGCTGTGAGTAAAACTATATTGAAGATAATCTACATCATTGTTCTCCAGATCCTTTAATTCAGAAATATTGATGAAATGATTTGAAATTTTAACATGGTCTTCTATCCAAAAAAAAACAAAATGATTTTTCAGATTTTTAAGCATTTCAGAGGAATCATAGAACCATCCCTTTTTAGATTCCTTAGATGAAAAAATCAGCTTATCACCTAAAGCTTCCCTTAAAATATTTTCAACATGAGTTTTGTAATCTCCTCTACAATTTATAACCCAGTTATCAAAGTTTGGATCATTTTTGATTGAGTTAAAAGATAACTTAAATAAATGAAGCCTTTCTTGATTATTTATTCTAAAATTGGCAAAGACGGATATCATTTTAAAATTTCAAGTTTTTGATTTTCAATCTTAAAAATTTTATCAAATATTTTATGATTAATTTTTGCATGTGATATTATAATTATTGTTTTTCCCGACTTTTTAGCAATTAGATCATCGATGATCTTGTTTTCATTTATACTATCTAGTGAAGAGGTTGGCTCATCAAGTATAAGTATTTCGGAGTCCTTATATATAGTTCTTGCTAAGGCTAACCTTTGCTTCTGCCCTCCTGAAAGCTTCTTTCCAGATGGACCAATAATAAAATTTAGACCTTCTTTTTTCAAATCTGTGAATTCATCTAAGTTGGAATTGGAAAGTGAATTTTTAATTTTTTTTTCATTAAATCCATTATTATTCAAAATATTATTTAAAATAGAATCATTTTTTAAGACGATATCTTGTGATAAATATGCAATTTTCTTAAACCAATTCCTGGAGTTTTTTTCTAATTCTAGACTGTCAATTAAAATTTGCCCTTTAACAGGTTCAAGCAATCCACATATTAAATCAACCAAAGTGGTTTTGCCAGAGCCTGATTCTCCAAAAACACCTACAACATCTCCTTTATTAATTTTAAAATTTATTTCACTCAATATTTTGGTTTCACCAAATGAAAAGTTGACATTTTTAAACTCAATAGTTTTTTCAAAATTATAATTAGTTGAATTTTCATAATATTTTGATTCAAATTCATTACTAATTAGCATTACTGAGGGAATATAAAATTTCATGTTTTGATACGAAATCAATATTTTATTTAAACCAGGAATTAGTTTAAATGACCCTGCAACTAATACTCCTGCAAAGACAATTACTCCCTGAATATTATCAGTGTATAAAAAAATCACATAACTAGCAACAGAAACAGAAAACAAAGCAATTAACTCAAATAGAACTTTAGGTACTTGATTAATTGTCAGATGCTTAGAAAGAAGTTTAGATTTCTCTGAATGAAATTCATTATATTCTTTTTGAAAAAAATTAAAGTCTGAGTTTATTTTTATGTCTTTAATTGCTTCAAATTTTTCAAAAATATTTTCAGTGATTTTTTCATCTAGGTTTAATCTCAACTCTCCCCAATGATTGAGCCTTTTATTAAAAGCTAATATATATGCAAAAGTAGATACAATAAAAACTGTAATAATAATTAATGTTCCAAAAAAATCAAGATAAAATAAAGCTAAACAAATTGCAGTTACGGTTATAATTTCTACGATTATAGTCAAAGATGAAATTGTATAATTTGTCACATTAGAAACCTCATTATTTAGATCTTTAATTATGGAGGGAACTGTTTTATTTTTAAAAAATAAATAATCTCTTTTTAAGTAAATCTCATAAAGTTTATTTGCTAGAAAGTTTGAATAATCAAATACTACATTATTTTGATAATTTATGTAAAATGAAAAATACACTGCTTTTATAAAAAAAATTGAAAAACAAAATAATATTGATGTAAAAAAAACACCAATTCCTAAAGATGAACTTGTTAATTCTAAAATTTCAAAATATTTACTTTTTTGATTATTTTCTTGAAATGAGTTTATTATAGGAATTAATGATAGCAAAGAAATTATCTCTAAAGCTGTCCCGACTAATATAAGCATTAGTACCTTGAAAAATTTTTTTTTAAAATTAGACCCAAGTATTTTATATGAATTTAAAATTGAATTAATCAACTAAGTATTTTTTAATTAATATTTAAAATAGTATTCTTTTCTATTTCTTGTTTTTTTCAGGTACTAAGTGTTTAAAAATCATTGACTTACCCAAGTAAAACAATAGTTTATTGTAAGGATAATGGTGTAACACTGCAATATTTAAGAATATTAATGAAGTAAGAAGCTCCACTTTTGAATAATCAAAACCTTTTTTAATTACCCAATCTTTAAAATATTTTTCACAATCAATTAAATTTTGAGTTCTATGGAAATCAAATTTTATATGATCTAAATTAGTCTCAACATTAAATAACTCTTCATCAATAATCTTATGGGAAATTATAAATCCATGATTAAGCTTCGCCAAGTCATAATAAATATCACCATACTCCATATTTCCCCCAAAGTCTTGACGCCAATCCAGTAAAGAAAATGGCTGATCGGAGTTTTTATTGATTAATATATTCTCAAAATGTAAATCTCCATGAAACCTGACTGGAATTCCTTTTGATAATAGTTTCCAATCTACCATATCTAGTAGATCAAATATTTTAGGAGTTTGAATTCCATTTATGTTTTCTTCTATATCAAACCTTTCTAATTCTGTAAAAAACAATTTGACTCTTCCATATGTTTTCTTTTTGTAAAAAACATCACATGTAGAAAAAAAATCTTTTTCTTGGGCAATATTGAGCTCTTTTTTTTGCCAAAACTCTTCAATCCAATTTAAAAAAAACTTTAAGTTTATTTCAGTCGGTGATTTAGAGAAAACATCTCCATCAATTTTTTTGTAAGCGAACATGTTTTCGCTTGATGAAATAATACTAGGGATATACTTACCTAGACTGCTGGATCTTGCTACTCTATTTTTTATAAAATTTTTATCAATTGAAAACTTTATTACTTTGTCATTTTGAAACCAAATAGCTTCCTCTTCTTTTTCAAGAATATTATAATTATTATTCTTAGAAAAAAACTCTCTAGTCTTATTAAGTTGGTCAATATTTCCAGTATCAAACCAAGTAAAATCAAATAGAGAAATATTTTTTGAAATCAAATTTCTTAAACCAAATGATTCTCCAATCATTATTGAGCCCTCATTAATACCTGACTTCATTGAACTCCAAAATTCTTTATAATTAAAGATACCAGATAATCCTATATAAGCTTTTGAGTCTCCTCCTTTATAGTCCTTTGCTCTAAGCTCTTCCACCTGATTATTTTTGGAGATTATTGACCTGTACTGACTGTTATCTTTTAGATCTGTTTGCCCCATCCAATTAAATGTTGGGGGCTTAATATCCTCAAGTACTATTGTGTCATTTGACGAAAAGATAAATGGACATTGTAAATGCTCTTCACATTTCATTATGGAGTAGCCTAAACCTGACCCCTCTCCCTCAAATTTGTCTACATCTACAAATGTTATCTTTCTATTGGGATATGCTATCGAAATATAATCTTTAATTAAACTTGCTTTATACCCAACAGCAATTATAATTTCTATATCAACATCAAACTTTTCAATTATATATGAAATTGCCGGTTTGTGAGCAACAGAAATAAGTGCTTTATTGATATTCTTAGTCATACCCTTAAGCCTATTACCAAGGCCTGCAGATGCGATTAAAACTTTATATTTAAATTTTAATTTCTTCCCCATTCATTCTTTGATTTGTTTAAGTTTGGAACACCTTCTCTATCAAAAGGCTCGTAAAATTTCTCTAGAACATGAAGGACAGCCTCAGCAACTGCTCTATCACCTCCATTTCGTGAGGTTACATAATTAGCTTTATTCTTTGCATAATTATCAGCATTAGCAGTAGCTATTGAGTAGCCAACTTTACTAAAAACAAATGAATCAAAAATCCCATCTCCCATGTAGATTACTCGTTTGGGATTAAAATGCTTCTCAATCCAATCAATTCGTTGAATAGTACTGACTAATTCTATAGGTCTTTTCATATCATCACCAATTCTTTTCTTAGAGATTGAAAACCCTTTTTTATCACCTGTTATAAATTGAATTTTAATAAATGGATCTAATAATCCCAGAGCGTCATTATCATCTGGACCAAATTTTTTCATCACTTTACCTTCCGAAGTGTAATAAAACTTACCATCTGTCATTACACCATCTACATCAAAAATAAATATTTCAGGTTTTATCATATCTAAAAATTAATTTTTATATTTTTTCAATAATATCTCTAATAAATCTTGTTTTATTAAGAATTGTATCTTCATTAGGTCTGAAAATTGTTCCATTTCACAGACTAATGCATCAGCTCCAGCTTTTACCATACTAGGTATTGTTTCAGGGGTTACTCCGCCATCTAACTCTATTATTAGAGAAGGATTCTTCTCTTCTGCAATTTCTCTAAGTAATTTAATTTTTTCCAATAGTTCAGGTATAAATTTATGTCCAACTATACCAGGGTTAATTGTCATTAGTACAACCATTTCTATATCTTGAATTATCCAGTCTAGAAAATTTAAAGGTGTGTCAGGATTTAATGCAATTCCTGGTTTCATGCCAGTTGATTTAATTTTTTTAATTATTCTATGTGAATGATTACATGATTCAACGTGAAAACTAAAATAATCTGCACCAGCATTTGCATAAAGTTCTATATAATCTTCTGGGTTTGACACCATCATATGAACATCAACTTCAGGGCAATTTTTTTTCTTTTTAATTTCTTTTAGAATCTCCGGATATAGACCATATCTTGGAACAAAATGTCCATCCATTACATCAAAATGAATTAAGTCAACCTTTGAATCAATAAGTTGATCAAGTTCAGTCATTAAATTTAGAGGGTCAGCACAAATTAAAGATGCTGCTATTTTTACTTTATTCATATTATTCTAGATTTGAGTGTCTGTTCCACATTGTTTGATGAGTTTCACC
>MDTG01400763.1_pt1 | contig 15572 bp, 17 predicted proteins | sample 811421 | NCBI WGS metagenome assembly MDTG01 (sample SAMN05326645, study PRJNA326480) | marine metagenome | isolation source: seawater | place: Pacific Ocean: South East | collected 2011
CTGTCTGGCCGATGACATGGGGCTCGGAAAGACCGTTCAGTTGATTGCCCTCCTGCAATGGGAGCGAGCGTCCGAGAGGGCACCCGAACAAGGGTATCCGCCGACGCTGCTGGTCGTTCCGACCTCGGTCATCGGCAACTGGGAACGCGAGCTTTCACGTTTCGCCCCCGAACTTTCAGTGATGGTTCATCATGGCCCGACTCGACATGTCGGCGAGTCCTTCACCGAAGCCGTTCGGGGAGTGGATGTCATCATCACGACCTATGCCCTTGTCAGTCGTGATCAGGACAGCCTCCAGATGCAGCCATGGCACCGCGTCGTTCTCGATGAGGCCCAGTACATCAAGAATCCACCGACCAAGCAGACTGCGGCGATCAGGAGTCTGACGACGGATCGAAGAATCGCTCTGACCGGTACGCCTGTTGAAAACAGATTGAGCGAACTCTGGTCGATCATGGAATTCTGCAATCCGGGATATCTCGGTGATGTGTCCGACTTCAGGCGACAGTTCGCCAGGCCCATCGAGCGTCATCGAGACAGTCGACAGGCGAGCCAGCTCAAGAAGCTCATTCAGCCATTCGTTCTTCGCAGACTGAAGACGGATCGGACCGTCATCAGCGACTTGCCCGATTGCGTCGAGACCAGGGAGTTCGCCACGCTCTCCCGAGAGCAGGCGGCGCTGTACGAGCAGGTCGTCGACGGCATGCTCGGCAAGGTCGACAGAAGCGATGGCATCCAGCGTCGCGGTCTGATTCTGGCGATGCTCGGCAAGCTCAAGCAGATCTGCGATCACCCGGCATTGGCTGAAAGCGGGGATGATCTCGCCCACCTGATCAAGCCTGATGGCGAGGACATCGGCAGTCTGTCGGCTCGTTCCGGCAAGGCCCAGCGCATGATGACTCTTCTGGAGGAGGTTCTGGCCGCAGGTGAGCGTGCATTGGTGTTCACCCAGTATCGACGGATGGGACGATTGCTTTCCGCCATGATCGAGCACGATCTTGGAGCGGAATCCCTCTTTCTCCATGGTGGTACGCCTGTCGCCAAGCGTCAGAAGATGATCGACGGCTTCCAGGCGGAGGAGTGCAACACGCCTGTATTCGTGCTTTCGCTCAAGGCTGGCGGTCTGGGACTGAATCTGACGGCTGCGAACCATGTCTTCCACTTCGACAGATGGTGGAACCCCGCCGTTGAACGTCAGGCTACGGACCGGGCATTCAGGATCGGTCAGGTTCGAACCGTCCATGTCCACAAATTCGTCTGCATGGGAACCCTCGAGGAACGAATAGACCAGATGATCCAGGAGAAGACGGCTCTGGCGGAGAACATCATCGGTTCAGGTGATGACTGGTTGACGGAGTTGAGTACCGGGCAGCTCAGGGAAGTGCTCATGCTCAGATCCGATGCGATGGAGATCGAGGCATGAGTAGAACACCAGCAGACAAGGCACCGGCCTCCAACGGGACCCGGAAGAAAAAAAGAGTCAGCGTGACGAAATTCGATTCGGACATCGCGATTCTGGAGAACGCGCCGATGGCGGGCGCATGGCTCGAGCGACTTCGATTCATGTTCAACGTGGAAAGCATGTCCCGAGGGCTCGAGGCCGCTCAACTCGGCAAGGTTCGGAAGCTGGCCATCGAGCAGGGATGCATCACGGCGCAGGTCAAGTCCGAGATGGGGGATACACGTCGTGTTTCACTCCATCTTCCTCTGATCAGTGAAGTGGCCTGGGAACGAATCGTCGAAGCGATGTCGGTGGAGGCCATCTATGCAGCCTGTCTTCTGGACAGGCAGTGGCCGCCGGATCTCGATTCGCTCTGTCTTCGATTTGGAATCCCACTCGTTCCAGGTGAGAGCGAGCCCGTCGATGCGACGTGGGACATCACCGGTCAGCCGGAGAATTGGAGAGTGGCCGCACTCGGTTGGATGTTCGCCCAGAGACTTGGTGCGGATCCGCTGATGATGCTGGAGATACGAGGGCAATCCATCGAAGCACTGTCCGATCGGCTCCGACAGCAACGAACCCTCATGACCCGGGGAGGGGCCACGACGCATCCCAACCCACCGATCGATTCAACGCTTCTGGCCGGTGTTCCATTGGCGGACTGCGTCGATCGATTCTGGAAGCTGGGCACGGGCTTCGATGAGGCCAGAAGACCTGCCGTGCTCGACCACGTGCCGCACGCACTGCTGAGAAGGCTCGGCGCAAGCACCATGGAGGACGGCAAGTTCCCGCTGTCGGGACTGCTTGCCACCATCTACGACACGGTCGCGGATGATGCGCGACAGCTTCAGGATGATCCTGATCGTGCGCGAGGACTCAGCTGAACTGCTTGAGTCCGCGACGCTGATCTCGAAGACGCCTCGACTTGCCGACGCGATTGCGAAGGAAGTAGAGCTTGGCACGACGAGCATCGCCGCGACGGACTACTTCGATCTTGGCAATTCGAGGTGAATGTAGCGGGAAGATCCGCTCGACACCTTCGTTGGCGACGATGCGTCGAACCGTGATGGTTCGATTGATGCCTCGCCCCTTCATGCCGATGAGGACGCCCTGGAACACCTGCACTCGTTCCTTTTCACCTTCGATGATTCGCACATGCACATCGATGGTGTCGCCGACGGTGAAGTGGTTGAGTTCCTCACCGTTCTTGAGCTGTTCCTGCGTGACTGATTCGAGTAGTTCCTGTCGGTTCATCGGGTCTTCTCCAGGCCGTTTTCGGCCTTAGGCGACATGGGGCTTGCCCAGGGGTCATTGGGTCTCATTGTCCAGAAGGTCGGGTCGTCGACCTCTGGTTCGCTGTTCCATTTCGGCTCGTCTCCAGTCATCCACCGCCTGGTGGTCTCCACTGAAGAGGATCTCGGGTACTGCTCTGTCCTTCCAGACTCGCGGTCTGGTGTAATGCGGTGCATCGAGCAGTCGTCGACCCTGTTCGTCGTGAAGTGTGAAGGAATCCTCTGCGGCTGAATCTTCATGTCCGAGAGCGCCTGGGATCAGTCTCGTTATCGCGTCCATCAGGGCCAGAGCAGGCAGTTCGCCGCCACTGAGCACATAGTCGCCGATACTGATTTCCCGTGGCTTCAGCTCCTCGATGACCCGTTCATCGATACCTTCGTATCGTCCTGCGATCAGCAGGAGTCGGGGTCGAGTGGCTAGTTCCTCCACTATGGTCTGGTCGAGCCTCCTTCCTTGTGGCGAGAGCAGTATCCGCTCCGCCGGTCGTTCGTCCATCGCTTCCACTGCCAGTACCGCATCGTTGATCGGCTGGCACATCATCACCATTCCAGGTCCTCCGCCAAACGGGCGGTCATCCACCCGGCCATGCTTGTCTTCCGTCCATTGGCGAACGTCGTGAACGTTGTAGGACACGAGTCCGCTTCGAGCTGCCCGCCCTGGGATGCTGGAGGAGAGCGTTCCTTCAAACATCTCGGGAAACAGTGTCAGGATGTCAAAGCGCATGGCGAGAAGAACCTTGTGTTCATCAAGCAGAGCTTGTGGACTTCTTGCCCACGGTGGGATCGACTCCACTCTTTCTCAGAAGCGAACGGACCGTGTCGCTGGGCTGGGCGCCGACGCTCAGCCAGTACTCGATGCGTTCCGCCTTGAGTGAGATCTGCTTGTCTTCCGGTGCAACGGGGTCGTACCAACCCAGTTCCTCAATGACTCGGCCATTGCGGGGTGATCGTTTGTCCATTGCGTTCAGTCGGTAGAAAGGACGATGCTTGCGTCCCATTCTCTTGAGTCGTAGTACGACCATCGGGCTCCTCCTTCGTTGGCACGCGTCTCGGTACGTCGTCGACAATCGTCGACTGTAAACGTCCGGCTCTCCCGGGAACCGCTCTGGAGCCATCCAGCGGGCGTGGGGAAGAGGCTTCGCCGCGTGGCGAATCACAGAGTGTAGTGGAGAAAGGCCCCCAGACCAAGGGCTGGCCTCTAGCTAAACAGTTTGGTCACTTCGGCCACGTACCGGTAGGCCCCGTACATGGTCCAGCGGATGGCTCCATCCGCGATTCCACCCATGAAAATGAGGAGAAACAGGAAGAGTCCGAATAACTGGGCCTGAGGATGTCTGTAGAGCTCCCGGATTTTCCACGAACAGCTGGCGAGGATTCTGGACCCATCGAGCGGTGGGACCGGAATCAGATTCAGCAGGCAGAGGATCAGATTCAGCCATCCGCCCAGAAGGAGGAAGCTCTGGACACGGGTCTGCCACTCTATTTCCACCTGCTCAAGAACCGGGGTGGGGGCCACTGCTTGCCAGATGCCCACGCTCGTGAGGCAGATGAAGGCGATGAGTATGTTCATGGCCGGACCCGCACTGGCGACGATCGCATCACCCCAGCGGCGATGTCGAAAGCGATCCGGCCTGACCGGCATCATGCCCCAGGCGAATCCGAGGACGGCAAAGACGATCAGTGAAAGACCGCCCATGTGCGTGTAGGGGTTGGCCGTCATTCTTCCAAGATCACGAGGCGTCGTATCACCCTCCCACAGGGCCGCCCATCCATGAGCCAGCTCATGGAGTGTGATCGACAGCAGCACCCAGAAGATCCAGGAGACCACTTCGAATGGTCCACCAGTACTGAAGGCGTCATGTACCCACCAGCCGGTCATATCGGTTGTCAGGCGGCTCCGGCGCGTTCGCCGGACTCGAGGTCGATGCCGAGCTGGACGAGATGGGCTTCAGGCCCGTGAGGCTTGCCTTCCTCTTCCTTGAGCTTCTTCATGGCATTTGGATTGGCGTACTTGTTGAAGACCATGGCCTTGATGGTTCCCCACATGCCTCCGAAGCTGGAGAAGGTGTGGTCCACGGCGGTGGCTTCATAGCCCGAATGCACCATGCAATCCCTGCATTTCTCGTTGCCGGAGCGATGGCCATAGTTCTCCCATGGCGTCTCCTCCTGCAGCTCCTTGAACGAATCGACATAGCCCTCCTGCAGCAGATAGCAGGGTTTCTGCCAGCCGAAGATGTTGTAGGTGGGATTGCCCCAGGGGGTGCAGTCGTATTCACGACTACCCATGAGGAACTCGAGGAAGAGTGGAGACTGATTGAAGTGCCATCGCTTCTTGCGATTGGAGAGAATCATCTCGAAGAGATTGTTCGTCTCCTTTCTATGCAGGAAATTGGCCTGATCGGGAGCCTTGTCATAGGCATATCCCGGACTGATCATCATGCCCTCGACTCCGACATCCATCATGTTGTCGAAGAATTCGCGAACGGCATTGGGATCGGTTCCCTCGAACAGCGTGGTATTGGTCGTCACCCGGTAGCCCTGATCGACCGCGTACTGGATACCGACAATTGCCTTGTCGTAGGTGCCATCACGGCATACGGCGAAGTCGTGTTCGTCCCGGCGACCATCGAGATGCACGGAGAACGTGAGATACTTGGATGGCTTGAACATGCCGTCCTTGAGGGCTTTCTCGAGAAGGATCGCGTTCGTGCACAAATAGATGTACTTCTTACGTCTGATCAGCTCCTGGACGAGTTCCGTGATGTGGGGGTAGAGCAGCGGCTCACCACCTGGAATGGAAACCATCGGCGCATCGCAGTCATCGACGGCCTTCAGGGCATCCTCAAGTGACATGTCACGTTTGAGAATGTGAGCGGGGTACTGGATCTTGCCGCATCCAGCGCAGGCCAGATTGCAACGGAACAACGGCTCGAGCATGAGGACCAGCGGATAATGCTTCTTCCGCCTGATCTTCTGCTTGAGCACATAGCTCGCTACGGTCCACATCTGGGAAATCGGAACGCCCAAGGGTTCTCCTGACGTACTTAGATGACCGGCAACTTTCGGATCTGCCGATTTGAAGAATTGATATGGTACCAATCCTGCCTTGAAGGGCAATAAACGCCGATTTCCAGCATCATTACGCACAAAGGCATGAAAAACTGCCTTCCTGTGCCTTTCGCAGCGAACAAGGGGGCATTCAGCTGGGTATCTGATGCATGTCATCGGTCTGTATGCCAACCCAATCTCCGCTCAACCGCCTCGATGTGCCCTATTCAGGGTCGGGTATCATGACCCGCCTGTCAGGCAGTCGAACCCCATCAATCGGCAGGAAGAGAACCTTCAGGAGCTCATTGATAAGCCCCATGGTTCAGGAGATACCGTTGGAAGAACGAACTGACGAAGCCCTGTTGGCATCGCACATAGCTGGCGAGGATGGCAATTCCTTCGAGGAACTGCTGGGCCGTTACGTCAACGAGCTGATTCCATTCCTGACAAGACTGACTGGTTCGAAGGCCGCGGCCGACGATGTGTTCCAGGAGACCTTTCTCCAGATTCACCAGTCCGCCAGGACATTCGATCCTTCGCGACGATTCCGACCCTGGCTCTACACCATCGCGGTGAACAAGGGTCGTGACTGGCATCGAAGGAACGCCAGACGCAAGGCCGTGTCGCTTTCGAACACGATCGGTGCTGACGGCGATGGCGCCAGAATGGCCGACCTGCTCGCCGACGACGGTCCCATGCCGGGATCGCAAATGGAAATATCCGAACGTGTGGGATCCGTGAAGGAGGTCGTCGATGAGATGCCATCTCATCTTCGGGAAATCCTTCTTCTGAGCTACTTTCAGCGTATGAGTTACAACCAGATAGCAGACACTCTCGAAATCCCTCTGGGGACAGTCAAGAGTCGTCTGCATTCCGCCGTTGCCACGTTTGGGAGAGCATGGCAGCAGCATGAGACGGCCTTGACTGGAGAAAATGACTGAGATGGAAGATTCTGGAACCCAATCGGGTGAATTCGCCAATCTGAATCCGCAGGATGCGGTCCTCTTCGACAAGCTTGTCGAAGCCGACTTCGAGATCGACGATCTCGGTGGCGTCGATGATCAGATGCGTGAAAGGGCTCGCAGACTGTTGGCCATGATGGGGCTTCTGGATGACTATCCAGTAGAGACCGTCAGTGCCGAAGATCGTGAAACGCTCATCTCCGCGACCATGCTCCGCATCGATCGTGAAATGGATGATCAGGTCGATCGTATGAAACTCGATCCTGTCGCTCGTTTGCCACGCCTGCGTCTGCGGGAGTTCGTGGCCATCGCGGCTGTTCTGATCGCGGGACTGGCCGTCGCCTTGCCACTGTTTTCAAGGGCATCGAAGTTGGAGAACACCAACATCAGCCAGGCGAGTCTCGGAAACTTCTCCAAGGCACTCGAGGCGTTTGCCGACGATCATGATTCCAAGTATCCATCCAAGCAGGTGGATCTCGGGGAAATGGGCCCCGGCTACAAGCCATGGCACCTCGATCCGACCCAGTTGCGCGAATATGGAATCAAGCCGGCTCATCTCGACAATCCATGCCGGCCCAATCAACCCGGCAACGGATACAGCTTTCACAGTCAGATGGATTCCCGCATCGATCGATCCTCCTGTCAGGGACGAATAATCGTTTCCGATGGAAATCTTTTGCTCGATAAGACCGCCCGTCAGCCCGGCATCTTCATATCTCCGTCCGTTCTCTATCAGGGCGGCAAAGCCGATAAACTCGATTCCTGTTGGGTCGAAGAGGACCATATCTGGGACTGGGACCGTCAGCGTGCCGCTGGTCGACCGATGATCGAGATCTTCCTGGTCCACGGAAAGTCGCCTCAGCAGGCTGATCAGGGGGCCAAGAAGGCCCATCAGGACAATCCATCCGATCCGGGACATTGACAGCGACTGCTGGAACGGTATCCTCAAGAACTCGACTGAATTGTCATCGCCATCAGGGAGGTGCTTCAGTCTTTCCAGCAAGTACAGCCGATCGTCAGATCCGGAGCATCCCATGCCCAAGAACAAGCCCAACAAGGGTCTGCTCAAGAGAATCCGACTTACCAAGTCGGGCAAGGTGAAGTTCGCCCGCGCCTTTGGTCGCCACAAGCGAAGCCACAAGAGCGGCAACCTACTCCGGTCGTACCATCGTCCCGCCTTCGCCCACTCCGCTGACAGGCGTCGAGTTGCGGGCATGCTGCACATGAGAATCACGAGCCCGGACTCCTCATCCAAGCAGGATGGCGAATCCGGTTCCAAGGACTGAACTCACGATCGTTTGAAGAAATCCACTCGTCCGGGGTCAAAGTGTTCGAATCCTCGAACCTCCGAGTCGGGATAACAGGAGCCACGTCATGCCACGTGTACGTAAGGGTGCCGCCAAGAATCGGCAGCGTAAGAGACTACTCAGAGCCGCTCGCGGATACTGGGGAACCAAGAGTCGTCATAAGCAGCAGGCCAAGGTCGCTCTCGTACGAGCTGGCCAGTTCGCGTATCGCGATCGTCGAAATCGTCGTCGTGAATTCCGTCGACTCTGGATCACTCGAATCTCCGCTGCATGCAAAATGCGTGGAACTCGTTACAGCGTGCTCATCAATGGCCTTTCGCATGCCGGCATCAAGCTCAATCGCAAGATGCTTTCGCAGATCGCCATCGAAGATCCCGCGACCTTTGACGTCCTGGTCGAACAGGCCAAGGGTGCGGCTACCGCCCACCAGGCTGGTTGATCCAGTTATTCAATGGGTGGATTTCAGGGCTTTATTACTGAGATCCTGGCGAACCGATCAACGGTCGGCGCCATTGCGCCATCGACTCCGATGCTGGCGAAGGCCATCACCAAGCCAGCTCGGGACTCCATCGGCCATCGACGCTGGCTTGAAGTCGGTCCGGGTACGGGCGTCTTCACGCGTCGCTTGATCGGAGCGCTGCATGAGGGTGATCATCTGGATGTCGTCGAGCTCAACAGCCGTTTCTGCAAGCATCTTCGAAAGTCGGTGCTCCCGGTCAGTGGCAGTCAGGTGACCCTGCATGAAGGTTCGATCGAGGAAGTGAATCTTCAGGGTGGTTACGACGGAATCGTCTGCGGTCTGCCCTACAACATCTTTCCTACTCATGTGAGCAGGTCGATCATTCGTCGCCTTGTTTCGATGTTGAAGGAAGACGGCACGCTTTCATTCTTCGAATACGCAGCCATTCGAAATCTACGTCAAGTAGTTGGAAACAAGGACATGAAGCGTGTGAGCAGATGGCACGCGAGATTCGTTGAACGCCTTCAGGACGACATGGACAGCAGCCGTGAGCTGGTTCTCATGAATCTGCCCCCTGCATGGGCCGTGCACCTCTCGCCCAAGAAGTCGATGTCGTAAAGACCACTGGTCCATCGGACGGGAAGGTTCGGGCATGGAGACAGTGCCGGGAATCGACGACATACGAGCCGCTCACGATCGCATACGCGATCGGATCCATCGGACACCGGTCATCACCTGTGGAACGCTCGATGGGCTCTGCGGCTACCGGATCTTTCTGAAGTGCGAGAACCTCCAGGGAGTCGGGGCCTTCAAGCTTCGTGGTGCCACGAATGCGATCCTGTCGCTTTCGGATGAGCAGGCGGTATCTGGAGTCTGCACGCACAGCAGTGGCAATCATGCCCAGGCATTGGCTCGCGCCGCTCGCGATCGAGGAATTCCAGCATGGATCGTGATGCCCACGAACTCCCCTCGGGTCAAGCGACTGGCGGTGGAAGGCTACGGTGCCACGATCATCTCATGTGAACCGACCCTGGCAGCACGTGAATCGACCGCGGCTGCCGTGATGGAGGAGCACGGCGCCACGTTCGTGCATCCATACAACGATCCAGCCGTCATCGCCGGACAGGGTACGACGGCGGTGGAACTTCATGAGCAGGTGGATGATCTCGATGCGGTCATCGCACCGATAGGTGGTGGGGGATTGATGTCCGGCACCTGCATCGCCATGAGATCACTGAGTCCCTCGACACGTCTGATCGGCGTGGAACCGCTTGGTGCGGATGATGCCGCCCGGTCCCTGTCGCAAGGGGTACTGGTTCCCCAGGAATCACCGAACACCATCTGCGATGGATTGCGAACGAGTCTGGGTGATCTGACCTGGTCCATTCTTCGAGACCATCTCGAAGCGATCATCACGGTGGAGGACCAGTCAGTCATCGAGGCCATGCGATTGCTCTGGGAACGAGCGAAGATCGTCGTGGAACCAAGTGGAGCGACGCCGCTGGCAGCGGTGATGTCGCCCGACTGCCCATTACCGAAGGGGAGTCGAATAGGCCTCGTTCTTACTGGTGGAAATGTCGATCTGGATCAGTTGCCCTGGTCATAGACCCGCGGACATGCTTCCAGCTCTCATATCCGATCGATTGGGTTTGCCGCCTACCCATATGGAATTGGCATCGACGATGAAAAGCCCATCATCGTTTCTGTCACGCACGGTTCCATTGATGACGACGAACTTCAGCGGCTCGAGGCCACCGGCGTTCATGGCGGAGGTCTTCAGGGGTCTGCCCTGCTGATCAACGAACTGGATCGTGGCAAGGCCGGCCTTCATCTTCTGTGAATCCTCGCAGCAATAGTCTTCCGGAATGGTGCAATGATCCTCCTCGCCCATCAGTTCACATGAGACAAGACCTGGATCGGCGGCGATGAAAATGGCCTGCGAATCCATGAAGGTCTTCACTTTTCCACCAACTCTCGCGAGGAACACGACATCGTCGCCTGTCTTGGCGGTCTTCTTGATCTCGACGAGATCCTTGACGTTCTCGGGTCGCGTCGACATGAAGCTGGAGGAGGGGATCGTCACCTCCGAGGTCGTCGAGGATGAAGTTGCCGCGGGCTTGGTCTCGTTGCCGGATTCCTTGCATCCGGCAATCGCGATACAGCAGACGGAAATGGTGATGAGTGTTCGAAACATAGGAAATCTCCAGTCGATTTGATACCACAAGCATAGTGGTGTTTTCATTATTCACCAGAGCGAAGTGCCTCTGGAATTGGTTTGACAAGACATCGCCACGCAGGCACGATGGCTCCGATGAGCCCAAGCAGCAATCCGGACAGAAGTCCAAGAGCGAGAACGGCCGCGGTGATGTCGATACCGAAGGCACCCATCGAAAACCGAACGACAAGTCCATCCAGTGCCCACCAGCCAATCGAGCACGCAACAATGGCGCCCATTGAAGTGGCCAGCACGGACTCCTGGATCAGCGAGATCATGATGGCCGCACGGGAGTAGCCCAGTGTCTGAAGCGAGCCGATTTCACGGACACGACTCGCGAAGGCGGCATACATCGTGTTCAAGCCACCTAGTACTCCGCCCATGGCAATCAGCACGGCGGTGACGATGACCATCCACTGCACTGGCTTGAAAAACGCGGCCAATGCCGCGTAGTAATCGGTTTCCGGCATCGATATCAATTCGAGATCCAGCCGTTGGGCCACGAAGGCATCGAGGTCCTCGAGTGTCGCGGATTCACAACGAACCACCACGCATGACAGTGAATCACGCTGGGCGGTTACCTGAAGATCGGTCAATGGAACCCAGAACTCACCCTCGATGACACCGCCATTGGCGGCAAGCAGTCCGACTGCTTCGTACTGTTCATCATCGAGCTGCAATGATTCTCCGAGAATCGACTCGGGTGGATCGAAGCCCATTCCAATGGCGGCGATTCGACCAACGGCGATCTCGTTGCTGCCGGCCATGGGCAGCTGGCCGTCGGTGACGATGACGTCATCATGAACGAGAAAGGCGGACGGTTCGAAGCCTCTGATGACCGCCAGTTGTCCCATCATGCCTTCATCGGATCCCGGGGGGACGATCGGGAGTGCGAGATGTATCTCGGGACTCACCGCATCGACACCGGCGCGAGTGCGTATCCCGGCGATACTGGCACCGACGATGCCAGTGGTCCTCATGGGTATCTCGCTTCGCTCGATGCTCTCCTCACTACCGGCGCCCAGAAGGATGACGTTGTCCTCATCGCCACTGACGTTCAATGAGGACTGCATACCGATGACGAATCCTGCCGCGGCGAGTACAAGAAGAACGACCAGGACACTGCCTCCGACGCTGAGTATCAGACGAAGGGGGGATCGGCCCAGATTGCGTACGGCATATTCGAATGGAAGAAGGCTCATGGTTGGATACCTCTATACAGCTCTGAAGGCGCTTGAGATGTCATGTCGAGCAAGCCGTATGGCCGGCACTATTCCAGCAAGCAGCCCGAGCACGATGGCGGCGACGATGCCCAGAACGGGTGCAATCCAGCCGGTTGCGATCTCGACGTTCAAGCCTTCCATGGTCAGGCTGAAGTGTCCCAATCGAACCGTCATCCAGGCGGCAAGGGCTCCAAGAAGACCACCGGCGAGTCCAAGCAGTATCCCCTCGATGACGACCATCCATCCGATGAGTCCACCCGTATAGCCAAGTGTCTGGAGCACGGCATGATCCCGTACGCGATCTCTCATGGAGAGAATGATCGCATTGGCGATCAATGCGAACACCGCGGCAAGTGAGCCCCAGGCGAGCATTCCCGCGAAATCCACAAGTTCGATGATGTCGCTGGCGGCTCTTCCGACGAAGGCCTTCTCGGGTCGTGTGGTGGTGGGGTGCTCGTCGTGGACAAAGGCGTCATCGATGTCGGCCGCGATGCTCTCCAGTCGGGTCGGGTCATCGACCTTGACATTGAATTGAGTCACGATGGAGCCCGTCCCGCCGCGTCTGGCGGATTCCTGAAGAAAAGGAAGATGGACCCAGCTGACATTGCGATCCTGCGCGTGATCGCTCTCGAGAATCCCGGCAACGAATACGGTGATGCCGGCTGCACTGAAACGATCGCCGACCTTGATACCCCGACGTTTCGCAAGCGCCTCGCCGACGATGGCGCCATCACCTCTGGACCTCCAGGAATCACTCGATCCCTCGATGATGCGGCTCTCCTTGGCCAGGGCGTTCTCGAGATCATCCATTGGAACACCTCTGAATGTCACGACATCGAGGGAGGCACGACAATTGGAAACATGGATCTGCATCGGCACGACACCGAGGACGCCATCGATACGATCGATCCTGTCTTCATAGAACTGCGGCAACTTGCTCGAGAAAGGGCAGAATCGATTCTCCCTGTACACGACCAGCGTGGTATCGCCAGCCTGTACCTCTGTGGCATCACGGACACCATCACGCATCGCCTCCACTACCACGAAGAGGTACATCGCCACGGCGATTCCGAGAATCGTCAACCCGCTGCGTACCGGACTTCTCCTGATCTGCTTGAAAACGACGGGAATGACTCGAATCAACCGACTCATGAAACCTCCTCCGCGAGTTCCTCGACGAGCTGCCCCTTCTCGAGGTGCAGGGTTGTCTTGGCCCAGTTCGTAGTTCGGGGATCGTGAGTCACCATGATGATTGTCCGTCCATCCTCCTGGTTGAGGCGAGCGAGCAGATCCATGATTGCCGTGCCGGTTTCTCGATCGAGATCCCCGGTGGGCTCATCTGCAAGCAGGATCGTCGGTTCGGTGACGATGGCTCGTGCGATGGCCACCCGTTGTTCCTGTCCACCACTGAGCTGTCTCGGGAAATGGGCATGACGATCGGATATGCCGACCGCATCCATCGCATCCGTGACACGTTCATGACGTTCTCGACGTGTCAGATCATGAAGCAGCAGTGGCAGTTCGATGTTCTCATAGGCGGTCAGGACCGGCACGAGGTTGTAGAGCTGGAATATGTAGCCGACGTGCTCCGCCCGCCACTTCGCCAGTGCGGAGCGAGAACGGTTCTCGATGGACTCTCCACCAATGACGAGACTGCCTGCCGTTGGCCGATCAATTCCAGCCAGAAGATTCAGGAGCGTGGTCTTGCCGGATCCGGATGGACCCATCAAGGCTACGAATCCTCCTGATTCGATATCGAGGTCCAGATCCTTCAGTGGCGTGATCTCTTCACTACCACGACGATAGGTACGGGTGAGTTGTCGACATTCGATCAGTGCCATGTCATTCCATCTCCACTTTGACGATTTGTCCGTCCGTGACTTCATCCAGAACGATTCGATCACCTGGTTTCAGACCTGAAAGCAGTTCGATCCATCCATCGATTTCCCCTGAACCGATCTTCACCTGTCTTTCGCGAACGGATCCGAGATCATCCTTCAGGTTCTCAATGACCATGACGGTGTTGGAATCGCTGATGGCTCCACGTGGTACGAACACACGCGAGATCCTTCGCATTTCACCACTGGCCAGTTGCGGCTGCAAGATTCTGACACGGGCAAGCATGTCGGGCTTCAGCAGCATTGATGGAGCATCGATCCGGATCTTCGCTTCCACGGTGTTCTTCTGTAGATCGGCACGATGCAGAAAGCGTGTGATGCTTCCCTTGAATACCTTTCCAGGAAGAACATCCACGACGATTTCCGCGGGATCGCCTACGCCTACTCGAGCGGCCTGGGCTAGTGGCACGTCGGCCCTCACCTGAAGCTTGTTTGGATCGTAGAGATGGACGATGTGGGTTCCATGCTCTCCATTGCCGAAGTTGGCGACACTGCCCGGCGACGTCAGGCGTTCCATGACAATGCCGTCGATGGGACTTCGGACGATCATGCGTTCCAGCCTCAGTGCTGCGGAGTCACGAAACGCTTCGCCTTCAGCCAGCAATGCCTGGGCATCGAGGACCTTTGCCTGAAGGATGGCACCCTCCAGTTCAAGCTGTTCGACATCCGCGATGGCGGCATCAAGCTTGTCTTCCAGCCTGTGAACGGGGCCTGCTGCGACGGCTCCACTTTCAACGAGCGTCTTCTTTCGTTCGACTTCGTCCGAAAGGGCATTTTGATTGGCGATGGCTTCTTTTATGTGGGCAGGCAACTGCAAAAGATGTGCCCGGGCCAATGCGAGATCCGCTTTCAGGTGCTGGACGTTGGCATCCGCCTGCTTCAGGCCGAGTCTGGCTTCATCGTCCACCAGTTGCGCGACGGGCTGTCCCTTCTCGACCTGCTGGCCTTCGAGCACCAGTACGCTCTGGATCACACCTTCAGTCAGTGCGCCAGCGTAGACACTGAAGGGGTCTGCTTCGACCCAGCCAGGTGCCTGAACGATGTCGGAATCCGAATCTGTCTGGAGTGGCTCGTCGGTCTCTACTTCACGAACAACGACAGCGACGCCTCGGACGGATGTCGCGGGACGCAATGCCGACCAGCTGGCCAGAACAAGAATCGTGACTGCCGCCAGAATGACGACCATGGGAAGACCAATTCTAAGTATCCACTTTCGAGCTGGCATGGGAACCTGCTGATTCATGATGACTGCTCCTTGACGATCTTCTGCGGGCTCGCCTCGATTTCGATTCGCGGAACCATGTCCTTTGTCATGTCGAAACTCCCGCCAACGGCCTTTCTCAGCATGCACATGGCCTGCATCGTCTGGAACTCCATCTTGATCAGATCACGCTCGACGGCGATTCGCTGCCTTTGCGTGAGCAGCAGCGTGTTCAGACTGACTTCGCCTTCCGCATAGGCGGAATCACTTCGTTCCTGTGCTCGAATCGCGGCATTCAACTGTCCATGACGAATGATTTCGACACGCTTGCGAGCGTCAAGCAGCTGGTTGTAGGTGGTCCGTACCTCCTGCTGCGCCAGCTCGCTGGCGGCAAGGAGCTTCATTCGGGCCTGATCCAATCTCGCCTTCTGAATGGCAATGGCTGGTTCGCCGTTGTCGAGAATTGGAAGGGTGATTGCCGCCCCGGGAACCAGTGCCTCGCGACCACTGGTGTTTTCCTTGTAA
>MDTG01299194.1_pt1 | contig 15571 bp, 12 predicted proteins | sample 811421 | NCBI WGS metagenome assembly MDTG01 (sample SAMN05326645, study PRJNA326480) | marine metagenome | isolation source: seawater | place: Pacific Ocean: South East | collected 2011
GGCCTGGCCGTTGTTGTACGAAAGCGCCAGGTTCCAGTCATCTTCCTGGTAGCTGGCCATGATGCCGACGGCACGGTCCTGGTTGAAGAATTCGTTGATGACCGAACGCTCGACGGCGAGCTGCTGGGAGCTGTCGACGAGTTCTTCGCGCATCCACGGGGTCTTGAACTGACCGAAGGTCAGGGTGATGCCGTTCTCGAGTTCCTTGGCGATGAAGGCCTCCTGGAACTGGAAGGTACCACCGTTGGTGGGAACGTTAGAACCCCAGGTGAGGGTGCCTCCATTACCGCTGACCGTGCTGATCTGGTTTTGCGCTTCGGGACCTTCGAAGGCACCGTTGATCTGGTAGGTCCAGGTGGGGTCGATGACGTTGCCCTGGAACCGGACCTTGGCACGACGAACCTGGAAGCCCCAGGAAGTCTCTTCACCGTTACCGCGGATATCGTTGTTTCCGGGGTTGTTGTTGAGCACCCAGCGGGTCTGAAGCTGGCCGTTGACGTTGAGGCTGAAGTTGCCGTCAGCGCTGCTCAGGAAGAAGCCCTTGCCGGCCTTGTAGCCAGCCATCATGCCGCTGTCCTGAAGACTGGTGCGGCTCTGGCTGTCGGCCAGGACGTCCTGGACGATGCCACGAATCTCGCTCGCGCGCTCTTCGTTGAGCCACTCGGCGTCCTGCGCATCAACGCGGGCGACAAGGCTGTTGTTCTGTGCACGAAGCTCGTTGAGCTCGGCACGCAGGGCGTCAATGGACGCGTTGTCGTTGTCTGACGCACCAGCAATGCCGGTGAACGCCAGGGTGATGGCTCCAGTAAGGAGCCCGGTAGTTCTGATCATCGTCATCAGATCGACTCTCCAGAATAGGTTCGGGGTCGGCTCAGGCGAACCCGAGACCTAATCCATCCACCCGTCCGTTCGTGCCCGTACCACCGAGGTACGGATTGGACGGTTGCTCTTGCATGGGTGCCTATGTCGGCAAGCCCATGGGGCGGAACAGTAAAATTGGACTGTTCAGAAACGGTTAAGAAAGTGTTAAGGAATTGTGTGCGTGACCCGCTCGGTTCGAACTGGCGCATAAAGACCGACTGGGCATGATCTTGCAGGGTTATTCGGTTTCCCAGTTGATCCGCATTCGCCAGATTCTTGACCCTCTTGGTGCCGTACGGCAGGAAATGCACCTCGGAGACGCGCCTCCGGGGGATCAACGTGCGGCCCCGAAGGGGGCCACATCGCCTTCCAATCGGGGACCGGATGATTCTACTGGACCGGGCAACGCCCCATCAAGTCGGCTCGAAGGGAGTGCGATCAGGTGCTCGAGCGCATCGACGAGTCGATGGACCCCGTGCACGCGAACGGCCTGGTCCTGCGGGAGGTCCTCGACCTGGGAGGCCGGTACGAGCACGCTGCGTGCACCACGTCGAATCGCTTCCGAGACACGCTGGTCGGCACCGGACGCCGGCCGGACCTTCCCGGAAAGCGTCAATTCCCCGAAGACCGCGGTCGCGGGCGGAAGGGCACGGCCGGCGTGCACCCCCGCGATGGCGAGGGCCGCGGCGAGATCCGCGGCCGGTTCCTGGATGCGCAACCCCCCCGCCACCGAGACGAACACGTCCTGGTCGGCCAGTCGAAGCCCGCCGTGCTTCTCGAGCACCGCGATCAGCATCGCCAACCGCGCGGCGTCCAGGCCGGAAGCACGTCGTTTCGCCGAACCCAGGAATCCGGTCGCACTGAGGGCCTGAATCTCCGCCAGCAGGCACCGGCTGCCCGCCAGGGTGGGCACGATCGCGGCCCCGGGGGACGGGCGCTCGTCCTCGTCGAAGTGCACGGAATGCTCGCTCATCGATTCCAGCCCGTCGCCGGTCATCTGGAAGAGGCCGATCTCGTGGGTCGAACCGAACCGGTTCTTCACCCCCCGGAGGATCCGGTGGCGGTGGTGCCGATCGCCCTCGAAGGCAAGCACCACGTCGACGAGGTGCTCCAGCAGCTTGGGGCCCGCCAGCTGGCCGTCCTTGGTCACGTGGCCGACGATCAGGACCGTGATCCCCGTCTGCTTGGCGAGCAGGGCCAGCTCGGTCGCGCATCGCCTCAGCTGGCTGGCGGCACCCGCCCCGGCCCGCGAGGCGTCGGTACCCCCCCCGGAGGACCCCAGCCACGTCATCTGGATCGAATCCAGCAGCAGGATGCGGGGATTGACGCGACGGGCCTCGGCGAGGATGCGTCCCAGGTCGGTCTCGGCGAGGACCAGCAGGCGTTCCGACGCGTCGGACCGGGCGGTGGCGCCCAGCCGATCGGCACGGAGGCGGACCTGGGCCGCGCTCTCCTCGCTGCTGGCGTAGAGCACCAGCCCCCCGGACTGGCTGAGGGCCCCGGCGATCTGCATGAGCAGGGTGCTCTTGCCCACGCCGGGATCGCCACCGAGCAGGATCGAGGCCCCCGGGACGAAGCCTCCCCCGAGGACCCGGTCGACCTCCTCGATGCCGGAGGCGATCCGGGGGACCTCGCCCAGCTCGATGGAGGTGATGGGCCGAGCGGCCGGGGCCGGGGCCCGGGAGTCCGGGGCCTGGCCCCGAGTCTCGCCGTGGTCGGTCCCCGCGGCCGGCTCGGTGAAGGGAGCGAGGACGTCCCACTCCCCGCATTCAGGACAACGACCGGCCCACTGGGCCTGGACGGCGCCACACTCGCTGCAGAGGAAACTGGTTCGGTCCCTGGCCATTCGCCCAGTCTACAGGGTGGGCGGGCGAACCTGACGGGACGGCGGAACTGCCTCATGGGGGGGCCGGGCGAGGGTGTCAGCGGAGGCGACGCATCCGGGAGGTCCAGGCGGCGTAGTCCAGGACCATCCGCATCCTTCTATAGAGAGGAGGGTGCTGGGAGGGCTCCGGCCCGAAGGCGGTCTCGACCCGCCACTTCCAGTAGGCGGAACCCAGGCGGAACCGGGTGGACCAGCCGAGCCGGAGGAGCCCGGTGAAGGCATCGATGAGGTATCTCGGTCCCATGGAGCTCCATCCTAGCCGCGAGGGTCGCCGACGTCCGGGACCGGGTCCGGAGGCGGTCAGTCCGAGAGCGGGGAGTTCGCGGGCATCCCGCTGCCGGATGCCGGCGGTGGCGAGTCCTCGAGGGGGGAGAACCGACTGCCGATGATCTTGATCCGGCGGTTGGGGTGCGGCTGCCGGGGCATGAAGGGATGGACGGTGAAGACGATCACGATGGTCGCCAGCGAGGCGAGGACCATCCAGTCCTGCCAGCCGAGGAAGATCCACAGGGAGCACATGAGCACCATCAGCAGGGCGGTGGGGATCATGCCCTCCCAGGCGAGTTTCATCAGCTGGTCGAAGCGGAACCGGGGAAGGGTCCAGCGCACGGCCATGGCGAACGCGATGAGTCCCGCCATCTTGACCAGCACGATCGCGGCCTGGAGCAGCCCCAGGAGCCAGAAGTTGCCGGGGTTCGTGAAGTCCCAGGGGACGATCCCCGCGATGGGGTTCACCGACCAGCCCCCGAGGAAGAGCATGGTGAAGAACGCCGCGCCCGCGATCATGTGGTAGTACTCGGCCAGGAAGAAGAGGGCGAACTTCATCGAGGAGTACTCGGTGTGGTAGCCGCCGATCAGCTCGCTCTCGGCCTCGGCGAGGTCGAAGGGGGCCCGGTTGCTCTCCGCCAGCATGCAGACGTAGAAGAGGATCGCGGCCACCGGCATCTGGAGGAGGTTCCAGGCGGTCGACTGCTGGTGCGCGATGATCTCGAAGGGATTGATGGTCCCCGAGACCAGCACGATCGCCAGCAGGGCGAGGCCCATGGGGATCTCGTAGCTGATCATCTGCGCGCTGGCGCGAAGTCCCCCGAGGAACGAGAACTTGTTGTTGCTGGCCCAACCGCCCAGCACCACGCCGTACACCCCGATCGAACCGACCGCCACGAAGTAGATCAGGCCGACGTTGATGTCGGCTCCCACCAGGCGGACCAGGTACTCGGTGTTCGGCTGGGCGACCCCGACCAGCTGGACCAGGCCGGTGACGTCGATCTTCTGAGCGAAGGGGACCACCACGAAGCCGATCATCGCCGGGATCATGATGAAGCCGGGCGCCAGCAGGAACAGCCACTTGTCCACCCCGCGGGGGTTGTAGTCCTCCTTGAGGAGGAACTTCAGGCCGTCGGCCAGCGGCTGGAAGGCGCCGTGTGGTCCAACCCGGTTGGGTCCGACCCGATCCTGCATCCACGCACTCAACTTCCGCTCGAGCAGGATCGAGTAGGCGCACCCACCGAGGAAGAGGTGCAGAAGCACCACCACCACCACGAGGGACGCAATGACCTGGACTTCGTTGGGGGAAAGGACCACGGAGGGACTCCTGGAGTGCCAAGGACCCAATCATAAGCAATCGTGGCGGGAACAGTCCCTGGATTCCGGGGACCGGCCGAGGATCAGTGGGTGGCCATCTGGGGGGGCGCGGTCAGGCCGGGGGCGGGGTCGGCGTGGTGGGGAAAGTAGTCCTGCAGCGCAGTCACCCCCCAGCTTCCGCTCCGAAGCGCGGAAATTCCCTGCACCGCGGCCCGGGCGCCCGCGAGGGTCGTGATCAGGGTGATCCCGTGACGAACCGCGGCGGCGCGGATCCGGCCCTCGTCGGTGTCCGCTCCCTTGCGGGTCGGGGTGTTGACCAGCAGGTCGATCTCCCCGTTGGCGATCTTGTCGAGGATGTTCGGGCGGGCACCTTCGGAGATCTTGGCCATGAGCGAGGTCTCGACCGAGTGATCCGCGAGCAGGGCGTGGGTGCCGCCGGTGGTGAAGACGGTGAAACCCATCGAGACCAGTCCCCGGGCGACCTCCACCACCGCCTGCTTGTCCGAATCCCGGACCGAGAGGAACACCGAGCCCTCGACCGGCAGGTCGTGGTTGCAGGACATCTGGGCCTTGGCCAGGGCCATCGCCAGCGAACGGTCGGCACCCATGACCTCCCCGGTCGACCGCATCTCGGGACCGAGCACCACGTCGACCCCGGGGAACTTCGAGAAGGGGAAGACCGACCGCTTGACCGAGCAGAAGCCCGGGGCGGGGACCTCCGAGACGTCCAGGGACCCGAGGGGGGCGCCCATCATCACCTTGGCCGCGACGCGGGCCCAGGAGACCCCGGTGGCCTTGGAGATGAACGGCGCGGTCCGGGAGGCCCGGGGATTCACCTCGATGATGTAGATCTCGTCGTCCTTGACCGCCATCTGGACGTTCATGAGGCCCCGGACGGAGAGCCGTTCGGCGAGTCGTCGGGCCTGGTCCCGAATCCGCTCGATGGTCGGGCGGGAGAGCGAATACGGGGGGACGATGCAGGTCGAGTCGCCGGAGTGGATGCCGGCCTCCTCGATGTGCTCCATCACCCCGCAGACGACGGCCCGCGAATCACCCTCCAGCCCGTAGTCCGCCACCACGTCCACGTCGATCTCGATCGCCTCGGAGAGGAATCGGTCGATCAGGACCGGCGCATCGGAGAGCTCCGAGGCATCCACCGCCTCGGACATGTAGCGTCGGAGCGAGTCCTCGTCGAAGCAGGTCTCCATCCCCCGTCCGCCGAGGACGTAGCTGGGCCTGACCAGCACCGGGTAGCCGATCCGGTCCGCGATCTCGACCGCGTCGTCGAGGGAGTAGGCGATCCCGTTCTCCGGCTGGCGCAGCTCGAGCTCGTCGAGCATCGCCTTGAACCGGTCCCGGTCCTCCGCGAGGTCGATCGCGTCCAGGCCGGTCCCGATCAGGGGCACCCCGGCCTCCACCAGCCCGTGGGCGAGGTTCAGCGGGGTCTGTCCCCCGAACTGGACGATGCAGCCGACCACGCCCCCGGACCGATTGGGGACCTCCGCTCCCCCGCCGTTGAGCCGCTCGACGATGTCCAGGACGTCCTCGAGGGTGAGGGGTTCGAAGAACAGGAGGTCGCTGGTGTCGAAGTCCGTGGAGACGGTCTCCGGGTTGGAGTTGATCATCACCGACTCGAACCCCATCTCCTCGCAGGCGAAGGAGGCCTGGCAGCAGCAGTAGTCGAACTCGATCCCCTGGCCGACCCGGTTGGGGCCCCCGCCGAGGATCACGATCTTGGGCCGGTCGCTGATCCGGATCTCGTCGTCGTGGTGGGTGGAGGTGGCCCCGTCCTCGGCCACCTGGGTGATGACCGACTCGTAGGTGGAGTAGAAGTAGGGCGTGGCCGCCTCGAACTCCGCGGCGCAGGTGTCCACGAGCTTGAAGACGGGCTCGATCCCGAGGGACTTCCGGTGGGCACGCACCGCGAGGATGGACTTCGCGGAGATCTCGCCCAGGTAGAGGCTGGCGAGCTGGGGGTCGGAGTAGCCGAGTTCCTTGGCCCGGCGGAGCAGGAGCTCGGGCAGGTCCTCGAGCCGCTCGTAGGCGCAGAGCTGGTCCTCGAACTCGACCAGCTCGCGGAACTGGTCGAGGAACCAGGGGTCGATCCGGGTGAGCTCGTGGATCCGCTCGTCCGGGTAGCCCATCTTCATGGCGTAGCGGACGTAGTAGAGCCGCCCCTGGCTGGGGACCGAGAGCTTCCGATGGAGCTGGTCCTCCGCGATCGGCCAGCTTCCGTCGTCCTCGGCACCGTCCGCGGCCGCGCGACGGGCCTTGAGCCAGAGGTCGCTGCGATCAAGCCCGTAGCCGAACCGCTTGACCTCCATCGAGCGGATCGCCTTCTGGAGCGACTCCTTGAAGGTGCGGCCGATGGACATGCCCTCCCCCACGGACTTCATCTGGGTGGTGAGGGTCTCGTCGGCCTCCGGGAACTTCTCGAAGGTCCAGCGAGGCATCTTGGTCACGACGTAGTCGATGGACGGCTCGAAGCACGCGGAGGTGGTCCCCGTGACCTGGTTGCCGAGCTCGTCGAGGGTGTAGCCGACCGCGAGCTTCGCGGCGATGCGGGCGATCGGGAAGCCGGTGGCCTTGGAGGCCAGGGCGCTGGAGCGGGACACCCGGGGGTTCATCTCCACCACCACCATCTCGCCGTCGGCGGGGTTGATCCCGAACTGCACGTTGGAACCGCCGGTGTCGACCCCCACCTCCCGCATGATCAGGAACGCGGCGTCCCGCATCCGCTGGTATTCCTTGTCGCTGAGGGTCATGATCGGGGCGACCGTGATCGAGTCGCCGGTGTGCACGCCCATCGCATCGATGTTCTCGATGCCGCACACCACCACGCAGTTGTCGTTGGCGTCGCGCACGACCTCGAGTTCGTATTCCTTCCAGCCCAGCACCGACTGGTCGATCAGCACCTGGGAGATCATGGAGGCGTTGAGCCCGCGACGGACGATGTCCTCGAATTCCTCGAGGTTGTACGCGATGCCGCCACCGTGCCCGCCGAGGGTGTACGCCGGCCGGATGATGGCGGGCAGGCCGATCTCCCCCAGGAACTCGTGCGCCTCCTCGAGGTTCTCGACGGTCCGGGACAGCGGCTGCTTCAGCCCGACGCGCTCGACGATCTCGTGGAAGACCTCCCGGTCCTCGGCGCGTCGGATCACCTCCCGGTCCGCGCCGATCATCTGGACCGAGTGCTTCTCGAGGATCCCCGCGTCATGGAGGGCGCAGGCGCAGTTGAGCGCGGTCTGCCCCCCGAGGGTGGGAAGCAGGGCGTCGATCGGGGTGCCGTTCTCGGCTTCCTTGATCATGATCCGCTCGACCGCCTCGGGGGTGATCGGCTCGATGTAGGTCCGGTCGCTGAGCGCGGGATCCGTCATGATCGTCGCGGGGTTCGAATTGACCAGGACGATGCGGTAGCCGTCCTCGCGGAGCGCCTTGCAGGCCTGGGTCCCCGAGTAGTCGAACTCGCAGCCCTGGCCGATCACGATGGGACCGGATCCGATGATCAGGATGGTGCTGAGGTCGTCTCTTCTCGGCATGCGCGCGAATCGTTCCGGGGAATCCTGGAGAAAATGCCCAAACTTGTCCCAGTGTATCCGATGGGGTGTCTGGTGAGGCGCCAATGCGCAGGCAATCCCCAACTGGGGGCGGGGCGACGGACCGGGAAGGGCGGGCCGCATGGACTGGATTCAAGGAACGATCCTGGGGACCGGCGCGGTGGTGCTGGTGCTGGCCGTCGGCTGGCTGGTCGGGGTGCACGCCCGAAGGCGGGGCGGGGGCGATCGGGTGCTCGGACTCCTCAAGATCGCGGTCGCGCCCCTGGTCCGGGTCTACTGGGGAGCCCGATTCAGGGGTCTCGGGAGGATTCCCGATCCGGTTCCCGAGCAGGGACTCGTCCTGGTCTGCAACCACACCAGCGGGCTGGACCCGGTGCTGGTGAACTGGGGCTGCAACCTGAGGATCCGTTGGATGATGTCCAGGGCGATGATGACCCCCTTGCTGGGCCCCCTCTGGAACCGCCTCGGGATCCTCCCGATCGAGTTCAGCGAACGCGACCGCGCCTCCGTGACGGAGGCGATCCGGACCCTCCGTGCGGGCGGGGTCGTGGGCATCTTCCCCGAGGGACGCATCGCCCGCCCCCCGGAGGTCGTCCAGCCGTTCCAGCCGGGACTCGGGCTCCTGGTCGCGCGGACCGGGGCGAGCGTGCTGCTCATGCACAGCCAGGGACCCCGGCCGGGACGATCGACCTTCGGCGCGCTGCTGCGTCCCTGCCGGGCCAGGGTCACGGTGGTGGAGCTGATCGACTACCGGGATCGCGGGCTCAAGGCCCGGGCGATCACCGAGGACCTGAGGCAGCGGCTGCACCGGGCCACCGGGTGGCCGTTGGAGGATATTTCCCCCGAAGCGTCCCTCGCCCGGGACTGAGTCGGGGCGGCCGTCCCCCGCGGTGGTACCATCGGCGGCGCATGATTAGTCGAATCGAAGGTGTCCTGGTCGATGTCGAGGAGGGGCGGGCCCACGTCCGCTGCGGGGGCCTCGTCTACGAGGTGCTGGTCTCCGCGGCCGACCACGGAGGACTGGCCCTGGAGCTCGGGGGCACGGTGGAACTGCACACCCTCCACGTCCTGGAGGGCGCGGCCCAGGGCTCGAGCTTCCGGCCGCGTCTGATCGGCTTCCGCAGCGCCAGCGACCGGGCGTTCTTCGAGCTCTTCACCACCGTGAAGGGGATCGGCGCGCGCAAGGCCCTCCGGGTGATGCAGGTTCCGGCGGGACGGATCGCCCGCGCGGTCGCGGAGCAGGACCTCGTCCTGCTGAAGTCGCTCCCGGAGGTCGGCAAGCGCACCGCGGAGGCGATCGTGGTGGAACTCAAGGACAAGGTGGAGCCGTTCGTCGAGGGTGCCCACGTCGCGGAGGCGGGGACGGGGTCCCCGCAGGCGATCGCGGCGTTCGTGGAGGAGGCCCTGGCGGTCCTGCTCCAGCTCGGCGAACCCCGGAATCGCGCGGAGGACCTGATCGACCGGGTCACCCGGGCGGACCCCACCATCGACAGCGCCGACCAGCTGGTGACCGGGGCGCTTCGACTCAAGCAGCTGAACTGAGGGACGGCACGGATGCGATACGCGATGATCATGGCGGGTGGATCGGGCACCAGGCTCTGGCCGTTCAGCCGGAGCGAACGACCCAAGCAGCTGCTGCCACTGTTCGAAGGGCGTTCCCTGCTGGAGATCGCCAGCACGAGGCTCGAAGGGGTCGTGGCGCCGGAACGCCGGCTGATCTGCACCGCGGAGCGCTTCCGGGACGACGTCGAGGAGGTGCTGGGGGGAATCGAGATCCTCGGCGAGCCCTGCGGGCGGGACACCCTGGCCGCGGTCGGACTCACCGCCGCGGTGCTGCGGAAGGCCGATCCCGAGGCGGTCTTCGCGGTCCTCACCGCCGACCACCTGATCGAACCCCAGTCGGAGTTCACCCGGGCGGTCGACCTGGGCTTCTCGCTCGTGGAGGCGGTTCCCTCGCGGTTCGTCACCTTCGGGATCACCCCCACCCGGCCGGCGACCGGATTCGGGTACGTCGCCCGGGGGAACCCGATCGAGGGGTTCGAGGGGGCCTTCGAGGCCGACGCCTTCAAGGAGAAGCCGGACCTCGAGACCGCGCGGTCCTACCTGGCGTCCGGGCGCTACAGCTGGAACAGCGGGATGTTCGTCTTCGGAGCCGCGAAGGTCATGGAGGCCCTGGAGCGGTTCCAGCCCGCCCATGCGGAGGGACTGAAGCGGATCGCCGAGGACTGGGACCGGGGAACCGAGACCCGACGCTCGACGCTGGAGGCGGTGTACCCCACCCTGCCCGGGATCAGCGTGGACTACGGGCTGATGGAGCCGGCCTCCCGTTCGCCGGAGCACGGGATCTGCGTGGTGCCGATGGAGGTCCGCTGGGAGGACGTGGGCAGCTGGCCGAGCCTCGCCGGGACCCTCGAGGCGGACGCCGACGGCAATCGAAGCTCGGGGTCGACGGTCCTCCTGGACTGCCGCGAGGTGCTGGCGGTCTCCGACGACCCCTCCCGGGTGGTGACCGCCGTGGGCTGCGAGAACCTGGTGATCGTGGCGACCGGGGACGCGATCATGGTCTGCCCGGCCGACCGGGCGGAGGAGGTCAAGCGACTCGCCGGGGCGGTGCCGGAATCGCACCGTTGACGTGGAGGTGAGGTCCGTGCGCATGCTCGCCATCGACATCGGGGGACGACGCACGGGGTTCGCGGTCGGCGACGTCGAACTGGGCCTGGCCCAGCCGGTGGGGGTGATCGAGCACGCCAACGAGGCCGAGCTCATGGACGCGGTGGCGGGGATGGTCGAGGCACATCGACCCGAGGCCCTGCTGGTGGGACTCCCGCTGAACATGGACGACAGCGAGGGACCGGCCGCCCGGCGGATGCGGGAGACCGCGGCGAGGATCGGGGAGCGTTCGGGGCTCCCGGTGCACCTGCAGGATGAACGACTGACCAGCTTCGAGGCGGATTCGAGGATGGCCCGCAGCGGGCGCACCCACGCCGGCAAGAAGCGGATCCGCGACGCGATCGCGGCGGCGGCGCTGCTCGAGGACTACTTCGCCTCCCGACGCTGATCCGTTCAGCCCGCCCCGCAGGCCGCGCCGTCGAGGTACCAGCGGAGCACGCCGCCCACGGGGTTGATCCCCTTGATGGGGACGTCGTGGGCGGGATCGTCGCCGGTGGCGATCCGGTGGATCATCGAGGCCTTGCCCTCGCCCATGACCAGCGGGCAGATCATGCGCGAGGCGTTGAGCAGCCTGTAGGTCATGCTGACCCGGTCCGGGGGGACCACCGTCGGGCCCGAGTTCATGGTCACCAGTCGATCCTCGACGTCCAGGGCGCGGGAGTTCGGGAAGAGGCTGGCGGTGTGGCCGTCGGGCCCCATGCCCAGCAGCACGTAGTCGAGGCGGTCGTGGCCCTTCTCCCGCCAGCCCAGCACCTCCTGCAGCTCCTGCTCGTAGAGCACGTCCGCGTCGTCGCGCGTGGCCTGGATCGGATGCATCTGGTTGGCGGGGATGCCGGAGTGGTCGGCGAAGATCTCGTGGATGTGCTTGTAGTTGCTGAGGTCGTCCTCGAAGGGGACCCTCCGCTCATCGACGATCCAGAGGTGGGTCCGGGCCCAGGGAAGTCCCCGGTAGAGGGGATCGGTCATCAGGCGCTGGTAGAGCGGGAACGGGGTGTGCCCGCCGGAGAGCGCGAGGTGGAAGTGCCCGAACTCGCGGACGCACTGGAGCGCGTGGTCCAGGAGGTCGTTGGCCAGATGGGTGAGGACGTCGTCGGGATCCTGTCGCGCCACCACGTGTCCGGGGAGGTTCGGGGGATCGGCCACGTACCCGTCGTGGCCGAGCTCGACGGGCCTGATCTCATCGTGCGGGTCCGAAGCGGCGTCACTCATCACTGGCTTCCTTCCTTGGGAACGGACTCGTTGTTCCATTCCGATGCGTAGCGGGCCAGGAGTTCGTCCGACGAGGCCGGACCCCAGCTGTCCGGAGGATAGTTGCCCTGAATCCCCGAACGCAACCCTCGGGAACGATCATCGAGGAACGGCATCACCGCCCGCCATGCACCCTCGACCTCGAGCCGGTGCTTGAAGAGGGTCTGGTCCCCGCGCATCGCCTCGATCAGCAGCGGGCCGTAGGATTCCACGACCTCGCTCTTGAACTCCCGCTGGAAGTCGCTGTCCATCTCGATGGTGTCCAGCTGGAACTCCAGCCCGGGCTCCTTGCACTCGAAGCGCACCCGTATCGACTCCCGGGGGGCGATCTCCATCACGATCCGGTTGGGCACGAGCCGTCGGCCCGCCTTGAACTCCGGGAGTTCCCGGAAGAGGTTCGCGGCGGGCGGCTTGAACTGGATGACGACCTCGGTGACCTTCCGGGGCATGCGCTTGCCGCTCCGCAGGAAGAAGGGCGTCCCGGTCCAGCGCCAGTTGTCGATGAAGAGGGCGAGGGCCGCGAAGGTCTCGGTGGTGGAACCGTCGGAGACGTCCCGGAGGCCCGCGTACCCCGGCGCGCCGTCGGGTGCGGGACCGTACTGGCCGAGGGCGCAGTAGCGATCGATCTGGTCGTCCTCGGGGGTGCGCAGCGCGTCGATGAGCTTGATCTTCTCGGCCCGGACGTGTTCGGCGGTGTAGAGGGTCGGGGGCTCCATCGCCACGAACGCGAGGATCTGGAAGAGGTGCGACTGGATCATGTCCCGGATCGCCCCGGTCTCGTCGTAGAAGGCCACCCGGTCCTCGACCCCCATGGGTTCCGCGGCGGTGATCTGCACGTGATCGACGTAGACGTGGTTCCAGACCGGCTCGAAGATGGTGTTGGCGAACCGGAACGCGAGGATCCCCTGGACCAGCTCCTTGCCGAGGTAGTGGTCGATCCGGTAGATCGACTCCTCCTCGAAGGCGCGCCCGAGGACCCGGTTCAGTTCGGCGGCGCTCCGGTCGTCGCGACCGAAGGGCTTCTCGACGACGATTCGCTGCCAGGAGCGATGCTCCGGATCGAGGCTGCACCACCGCCGGCCCTCGGTGACCAGTCCCGAACCCTGCACGCACTCGACGATGGGCTGGTAGAGGGAGGGCGCCACCGAGAGGAAGAAGAGGATGTTGCCGCTGCCGTGGTGGTCGGCGTCGAGGGACCGGATCCGGTCGGAGAGCGCGGGGAAGGACTCCGGACGGGTGGCGTCCGCCGCGTGGTAGTGCAACCGCCGGCTGAACTCCGCCCACGACCCGGGATCGAAGCCGTGTGCGTGCTCCCGGACCCAGGGAAGCAGCTCCTCCCGCCACTGCTCGTCGGTCTTGGGGGTCCGGGAGACGCCCAGCACGCACCCGGAGGTCGGGAGCATGCCCCGGCAGAACATCTCGTACAGCGCGGGCACCAGCTTGCGATGGGTCAGGTCACCGGAGGCCCCGAAGATGACCATGACGCAGGGGTCGACGTTCATGCACGCATTAGAGCAGCAAGTCGGGCGCAGGCAAGTGGTCGCGCTCAGCCGCGAGGCAGGCAGGTCCGCACCACGTCGTGCAGGTGGGTCCGGTCGACGTGGGTGTAGACCTGGGTGGTCCCGATGTCCGAGTGACCCAGCAGGTCCTGGACCACGCGCAGGTCCGCCCCCCCCTGCACGAGGTGGGTCGCGAAGCTGTGGCGGAGCATGTGGGGGTGGACCCCCTGCAGCCCGGAGATCGCGGCGTACTTGCGGACGATCTGCCAGATCGCGACCCGCTCGAGGGGACGCCCGCCTCCCGAGAGCAGCAGTCGGTGGCGGTCGCGTCCGTCGGTGAACCGTGCGAGCTGGGGCCTGGTCTCCGCGAGGTAGTCGTTGGTGGCGTCCCGGGCGGGCTCCCCGATCGGGACCACCCGGGTCCGCTCCCCCTTCCCGTGGACGGTGAGCAGCATCGTCTCCTCGTGGTACTCGTTGAGGCGGATGCGCCCGACCTCCGAGGCCCGGAGCCCGGCGGCGTACATCAGTTCGAGGATCGCGCGATCCCGCTGCCACAGTCGTCCGTGCTCCGGTGCCGGGGCCTCCACCAGGCGCCTCATCCTGATCGGGCTGACCACCCCGGGGAGCTTCCGCCAGCGAGTCGGTCGCTCGAGGACCCGCGCGGGGTCCCGTTCGATGAGTCCCTCGGCGTTCATCCAGCGGAAGAAGACCCGGATCGTCGCGAGGTGCCGGGCCACGGAGGTCGCCTGCATCATGCGTTCGCGCGCCAGCCAGCGCATGTGGTCGGCCAGGTCGTCGGCGGACACCTCCCGGGGGGCCGTGAGCCCGCGGGCGCCCAGGTCCTCGCACAGGTCGCCGAGGTCCCGGCGATAGGCCTCGATGGTCGCGGTCGCCAGGCCCGCCTCGACGCGGGCGAAGGTCAGGAAGTCCCGGATCGGCTTGTCGAAGCGTTCAGGCTCGGGCATGGGGGTCGGATCCTTCGTGGGACGGTCCCGTGGTCCGGGTGGTCGAGCTTCCCCCAGCGGGAACCGGAACGGGTCGTAATCGCCGCTGCCCTCGAACCCTAGGGGGGAACCCCCTACATCGGCCCGCGAGGCCCACCCCGTGCAGGATCGGGGCGCGGGTGGGTTCGGCAGTTTCTGCGCACGCGCTTTCCGCGTGCGCCGGCAAGGGGGAGGCCCTCAGAACCCGGGAACGGGGGTTGGGGGCGGGCATGGGAGTTGCACGTCGTCAGGCAAGCACCTCGGCGAGAGGCGCCGCGAACGGCAAGGAGTGCCCCATGCGGACCAATTCGTTACGCCGGAAGCTTCGGGACGCCTGGAGGCGTGAACGAGGCTCGGACCGGACCCAGCAGACGACCGGAGACCTCCTCGGCGACCGTCGGATCACGGCGGAAATCGACCGATTGGCGGCCCGGGCCACGGCCCTTCACCTGGCCAGGATCCAACACCTCGAGACGAGCGGTGATCGACCATGAACTACGGCCTCTACCTCAGCGCGAACGGCATCAGCAGCTCCCAGCACCGGATGAACGTGCTGGCGAACAACCTCGCCAACGCGAACACCACCGGGTTCAAGCCCTCCTCGGTGGTGCTCGGCGAACGGGCGCGGGAACCCCAGCGACTGGACACCCTGACCAACAGCAGGCAGCTGCTCGCCCAGCTCGGGGGCGGGACGGAGATCGCCTACAGCGGGCTGGACCTCCGACAGGGCTCGATCGAGCGGACCGGGCTTCGCACCGACCTCGCCCTCAAGGGGCAGGGGTTCCTGAGGCTGGAAGGCGACTCGCAGGACGCCAGCCTGCTGACCCGCGACGGGGGACTGAACTTCGATCCCGCGGGGGTGCTGAGGCACGAGGCCAGCGGACGTGCGGTCCTCGACGAGCGGGGACGGCGGATCGTCCTCGGGGAGGCGGAGCAGCTCCGCTTCCAGGGCTTCGGGCCGCAGGGTGAGCTGATCGACGGCGACCAGCCCTTCACCCCCTTCGCGCGGATCGCGCTGGTGGACGCGCCCTCCGACACGCTGCGGTCCCGGGGACAGAACCTGCTCGAGACCCGCAGCGAGCCGACCCCCGCCACCGGGACGGAGGTGGTCGGAGGGGCGCTGGAGGAGAGCGCCTCGGACCCGATCTCGGGCATGGTCGAGCTGATCAAGCTCACCCGGCAGATCGAGATGAACTCACGAATGATCCAGTACCAGGACGCCATGATCGGCCAGGCCGTCACGGCACTCGCACGCGTGGTCTGAGACCGCGAACCCTAACTCGA